>Ga0181584_10000012_pt1 | contig 93222 bp, 73 predicted proteins | sample 071ome_30_FD_132462 | JGI IMG/M metagenome (GOLD analysis project Ga0181584, IMG submission 132462) | Coastal salt marsh microbial communities from the Groves Creek Marsh, Skidaway Island, Georgia - 071406AT metaG (megahit assembly) | ecosystem: Environmental > Aquatic > Marine > Intertidal... | reverse complement strand
CACTGTTTCCACCACAGCCAACCCAATCGAAGATCTCTCTGCAGAAGAAAAGCCCTTGTCCAGTCAATCGAGCTATAGTAGAAGCACAAGATAATCAGTGTGAGTTTCTCCTCAATGAGCTTGGCTTAAGTAAGTACTTTAGTGTGCAACATTCTCCATAAAAGTACGTAACAATAATATGTTTCGAATGCTGTTGGTGTTGTTTTTCTTATTATCTATTCAGATATGTTAGCAAGATAGATATGGTAAACATACCCGCCCTTCGTCCAGGACGGTTAAGAAAGAGCCATTAGATCCTAACAGGCTTCAGTTTCTGTTAGACCTCGGAGGAGAAGGTTCAAACACAGAAATGAGCGAGTATTTGGACCTTGCTACGCAAAGGGCCATGGAAGAGAATATCGGACTGCAGGCCAGTGCGTTTGTTGCTTCAGGTTTGCTAGCTTCTCACCATGCTTCCAGATTGTCCGGTTTAAAGCGATCATTAGACAGTAAATACACTCGTCATGTTGCAAGAACCGAGGCCGCCTATAAAAGAGCGAGGATTGCGGTTCTATATCTGGCATCAGCTGCTTTGGCAGTGGAAGAGTCGAGTGACGAGGAAATCGCAACCTACTTGTCAGCTTTCAAGCCATTTCATCTCACATATATCTCAGGCCGTTATACTTGTCATCACAATAGTAAACTGAGAAAGATTCCCCTGGAATATGGATCACAAAGTGCCCGATCCCCTGAGTCAGGAGCAGAGCTAACGACGACTGCAACGACTGAAGAAGATAGATCAGAAGTTGAGGCTATCCAGGAAGAAGGGGCGACAGATGAAGATGTGCTCAATGACTTTTCTGCAGCTTTAGATTGATATTGATTAAGTGAAAGTTGCCTTCTTGAGATTCGAAGTTCTGCTTATTCGTGTTGTTAATCAGGGCTGTAGTTTAAAACTTTTTAGTCTGGCATGATCTGCAGATTACTCAAATTTATCAGTAATCACAACCTCATCATAGCTAAGTTGACCACCTCTTGCATGAGCAGGTGTTTTGGCCTTTCCAACGACCACCATCATCCCGATTACATGATCTTCAGGTAGATTAATGATTTCTCCAACTTTGACTGGATCAAAACCAATCATGGGGCAGGATTCATATCCCATAGAACGGGCCGCCAGCATCAGGGTTTGACCAGCAATTCCAACGGAGCGCATAGCCTCATCACGCTGCAACTGCTCATTGCCTTCATAGAACTTGCCTATCATAGGGACCAGCATCTTTTGAGTTTGCTCTGGAGCATTCTTCCAGTATCTCTCAGGCTCGCAAGCATGGGCATGTAAATCTGCACTAAGTAAAACGAGAAGGGAAGCTTCCTTAACCTGGGCTTGATTCCAGCTGGCAGCACATATTTCTTCTCTCATCTTCTGATCGCGAACTATAACGAATCGCCAGTTTTGAATGTTGAAAGAAGTTGGGGATAGCATGGTCAGCTCCATCAGTTCCCGAATCTCGTTTTCACTGAATTTATGATCGGGATCGTAGTGCTTGACCGACCTTCTGGTTTGAATAGCTTCTTTAGTTTCCATGGCTCTCTCCTTTCATTGAATTCAGATATTCATCGATAAAGTTCCAAAACTCGGGGTGGAAGTAGATATCATTATGACCCGAGCGATCCAGCAGTTTCATATGACAACGATTCTCCCAATATTTTTTACTGTAGATAGGTGGAATAATCTGATCTTCCTCGGCTACAAGGCAAAGTGGTTTTTGTTGAATACTGCTTACATACTCTTGCATTTCAAATGGATTATTGAGTACAAGCCAGATCGGAAACAGGGGATAGTGGTGTCTGGCGATCTCCCGGATACTGCTGTAGGGGCTGATGAGAACCAGACCATCAATATTCTTTTGACTGGCAAGAAAAGTAGCCACTCCCGAGCCAAGAGATCGACCCCACAAAACAAGTTTTGCCTCAGGGTAGCTGGATTTCACATACTCATAGATCTCCAGAGAATCCCTGTAAAAATTCTCTTGTGATGGCTTGCCCTGAGATTTCCCATAACCACGATAGTTGAAACTGATCCAGGCTGAGTTTTTCAGAAGCTCTTTTGGAATCCCGGAAGCACTCAATGCAGCTTCATCGGCATTGACTTCAAATGCCAAAAACACCCTTTCAATTGGCAAAGAATCGGGGCTGGTACGAAGAACTCCATGAATCTCTGTATTGTCCTTCATTTTCAAACTGATTTCTGTCATCCCCTCGAGATCTCTTTTCAAGAGTTTGTCCTGGTATTGAGTCCAGGGTTGGGGATGAAAAAGAAGGCTGTCCTGGAGAAAATATAAAGCAACGCAAAGGGACAGGTAGCAGATACCCAGAGTAACGAGCAGCTTCAGGATCAATTGTTTAAAACCTAGGCCCATTCTTGAAGATAGGAAACGAATTTCTTAACGATTTCAGGATCAAACTGCATTTTCGAATCAGGATATTTCGTCTTGGACTCGTCAAACTTGTGCCCGGAACAACGCTTCAGCTCCTCCATCGCTTCTGCCGGAGTCAAGGATCGTTTGTAGATTCTAGGGCTGGTCATGGCATCATAGGCATTGGCAATACAAAGGATTCTGCTCATTCTGGGAATTGCATTTCCCTTGATTCCTTTGGGATAGCCGCTACCATCAAAGTTCTCCTGATGATTCAAAACAATTTTGGCAATATTCTCCATCTCAAAGAGCTCTTTGGAGCTTAGTATCTTGTAGGACTCTTCCACTGATTTTCTAAAGGCCAAAATTTCAGTTTGAGTCAGGTTTCCCTGCCGATTGATTATTTCATTGGGAACATGAACCAGACCAATATCATGCACCAGAGCAGCATCACCCAGAAGCTCCAGTTCTCTTTCGTTAAGTTGGCACAGTGCCCCCAGGGTTTTACAAAACTGGGAAACCCTTTCACAATGTTCAAAAATGTGTACACTCTTCGCTTGTAACACTTTTTGAAGGCTCAAAAAATAGTGTTTATACAAGACGCTTTCTTCCTGCTGAAGATCAAAGATGTACATTTGCTCGCAAAGAAAAGGCTGCAAGGACTTCAAATCTTCAAAGCCTTCTTCATTCAAGTTTTGAAACTTGGCAACCAGGACAACATTTGGAATTTCATCAGCGCCAGTCAAGTTGTATGCAAGATGAAAGTACTCCTGATTCTTTCCTTGAGGGACTACGGGGTCCTTTTGAGTAAAGGCCCTTTTGATCAGAGGGATGACTTTGGTCAGGCAGCTTTGTGGATCGATTGATTTGTGATTGGCATTGAGAACGCTCGGGCTGGCGGAAAAGCCATCTCGATAGAGAAAGTGCAGGTCTTTGTGAATGATGGCGCACTCCGCCTGAAAAACACTTCTCAGGGTAGTGCAGATGTCTTCAAAAAAAGCATTTTTATCGAAGATTTTTTCCTTGATACAAGATCGTACGTGAGAGGTCATTGTATCGATGAACTGTGACTTCTGTTTACTCAAGTTTTGCTCCCTTGTAAAACCAAAGATAGTATAAGTTGAGGCCGATTGCACATAGTGCGCCGCCAATGGTCATTGCACCTCCGAGCATTATAAAATAGGCTCCCCAGGGATATACCATGGTGACAAACCAAAAGCTGATGTCTAGAAGCACCCCAATCAGAGGAAGACTCATCCATACCAGTTTCCATTTTTCAGTCAGTGGTGTAAATGCCAGTGCAAGTACAATGGGTAGCAAAAGAAGTGGAATGGCCAACATGTGTGGGTGGGCGATGCGCAAACGTTTCTTGAGGTAGGGGCGGTACGTGAAGATCGCAACTTCTTTCAAATTTTCAAACTTTGTGGAGTCTGCAAAGGAAGCTTCCCCGTCAGGACTGTGACAGTCGATGCAGGAATACTCCAAAAATTCCTTGAACTTCTCTTCCTCATACATTTCCTTCGGAGCCTTCTTTTCCATGAAGTCGAGAAGCATTTGTCTCTCTTCCTGGGTCTCCACATATTCCTTCATGCTGCCATCGATGGCGATGCGTAAAAGTGGATGCTTTTTAACAAAAAAATGCTCCTGAACTTTTTTGACTCCGGGGACTTTGGATTCGCTTCCCGAGAGACGGAGAACCAGATAGGCTTCAGCCAGAAATAACCCGAATAGCATAGAGCCTAAAAACAGGCTGAATGCTACTTTCAGTGAGAGACTGGCGTGATGAAGCTGAAATTTCAAGATTTTGTCCTACAGTAAGATGATTCCCAGCAAGGCGAGATCCCATACAGGTGAGACATAGTAAGGGTCATGCCAATAAGGGTCATAGTAACTGGGGTCTGAATACGTGATTGTGGTGACTTCAGGTTCCATATCATCTTCTTCGAATCTTTCCCTCTGAGCTTCGCGCTCTTCCTCAAGCTGTTGTTCATGAATCTTTCGAGCGAGCTGAGTTCCCTGTTCGATAATATCCCGAATCACGTCTTCACCGCTCACAGCGCCCTGATCGTCCTCAAAACCAAGTTCTCCAAAATGGGGAGCTCGATTGCAGATCCCCACAATTTCCTGAAATATTTCCCCACTCGAGCATTTGTACTGCCACGAATCTTTGCCCATAACATTGTTGCGGTCTCTTGGCTCACGAAATCTCTTCTCCATTAGAAATGCCATGAAGACAATCTCGTAACAGTTCATTTTCTTAAACTCTGCAACCGTCACTCGCAAATCCAGGAAGCGTTCATCATGAATGTAGTCTTGGAACACATCTTCGCTGTAGTCAAAAATTTTCTCGAAGCCGAAAGCGCCTTCCTCGATGTCTACAGCACAGTAAATATCATAGAGCTTAACGTACTCCTGGTACTTTTTGACCATGTTGTTGTAAAGCTGCTTGCCCTTGTGACTGGGAACGTATTCACCCTTGTCTACATCAGTGTCGAGAATGCCTTTGGTAGAAAGAAAACTCAGACAGTCATCGATAAATGTGTCATCCCCTTCAGTAAGGGCGCTGAATGGCCGTTTCTTGGCTATCATTTTGTCAAGAACAACGGCGGCTGTAAAAGCATGTTGTTCTTCAATTCCAGGCATTTTAAAACGATTTTCATATTCCATAATAAACCTGCTCCGAGTTCGGTCGATTGTAGGTAAAGAGCGTTGGAATCCCATAATACAGGATTTTGGCAAGAATGAGAGTCATTCCGGCCACAGCAGGGAAGTTTGTACTATTAGATCCAGGCTGAAATTCGGCTTGATTCTTTGTATAATAGGGTTTCAAGCTTCAGATTGAGCAAGGAAGGGATGGAATTTGTGAAAACAGAGGAACTCTATCAGGAAAATGAAGCAGATCAAATGATGTATGATTTCCCCGACCTTCTTGAGGAATTCAAGATTTGCAGGGATTACCTAGGCGCACACCTGATCAATCTGAGTGAAGATGAGTTTCATTGGGTTCCCGACGAATTGGGAGCGGTAAGCATTGCTCAGCATGTAGGACATGTCGGGTTCACTGAAAAGGAGCTTGGTAAGAAGGCCGAAGTTGTTTTCTCCTTTCGACTCGATATACACGACGATATTTTTTCTGAAACAGATGCCTGTATTCGTCCTCAGGATCTTCCCACCCAAAGCGAAATCATGGACTACTTGCATCAAATCCATCAGACCTTTATGGACGATATTCGTTTTTCCAAGAAGCAAGAAGCTTTGTTTGCCCTAATCAATCACACCTATGAGCACACTCGGGCAATTCGCCATATCCTGACTGATCTGGGGCATGAGGTGCCTGAGCACCAACCTCCAAGCAACAGAGTTCGGGAGAAAGAGTCTGATGACGAGACTCCCCTGTATTGTCTCCCTGTCTACGCGAACTAAATGGCTAAAATTCTTGCTCTTTTTATTCCCCTGAGCGTAGCGCTGTTTCTTTGGAACACTCGCTTTGTCTATCCTCTGCAACTTCTGACTGTCTTTTTTCATGAGAGTTCCCATGCCCTGGCTACAATTCTGACTGGTGGTGAGGTTAAGGAAATGGTAGTTACCGCCATGGTGGGTGGACATGTAATCTCCATGGGTGGCAATCGATTTATTTGCCTGTCTAGTGGATATCTGGGTTCTCTGCTGTGGGGAGCAGTCATCTATTACCTTGCCAGTTCAACCAAAAAGGACCGGGAGGTTATGCTGGTTCTTGGAATTGCTGTTCTTTCTATTACTTTGCTTTACATGTCACCCTTCAAATCACCTTTTGGCTATGGTTTTGCGATTGTAACGGGTCTCTTTCTGTGTTTCTCGTCAAAGAAATTGAGTAATGCCCTCAATGATTTCCTGCTGCGCCTGATTGGCTTGACCAGCATGATCTATGTCCCTCATGACATTCTCTCAGATACAATTGTGAGGTCCCATCTGCGATCCGATGCCAGGATGCTCGCAGAAGAGATTGGTGGCACAACCCATTTTTGGGGTGGTTTGTGGATTTTGTTAAGCTTCGTGATTATTGCCTACACACTCTATCGCGGAGTACAGGACGATGCAGGCTAATGGTTTGTGTTCCTGTATTAGAAAGTTCAGGATGATTCGGCTTGGCAGAGCCCGTTCCCGTGCAAGGTAGGTCTGGTTGTTGTAGCCGGTGAGGTTTATTTTGCATCAGGAGGCTCGGGATAATGCAGACTAGCTTTGATACAGAACCTGGAGAGGGGCTGGTTGATGCAGGCTGGTAGTGTACCTTACCGCATTTGATAGGTCAGGACGATGCTCGCTGCTTGTCTTCACTCCCGCAGCTGGTAGTTCTGCCTGAAACGGGCTAGTAGTGCTCGTCTTTGCACTTGGAGCAGACACCCTGAAGTTCGATAGGGTGGGCACAGATTTCGTAACCCAGTTCACTGGCACAGCTCTCAATCTGATTGTTTAAATCAGACTCCATATTAAACTCGAGAACCTCTCCACAACTCACGCAAATCAGAAACTGAGACTTCAAATTTGACTCGGGATCATTGCATGCGATGTACATGCTCTGGCTGTTTACCTTGTAGGCAAGACCTGAGTTCACCAGAAAGTCCAGGGCACGATATACGGTCATTGGCGCGGTTTTCCCGCGAGCTGCACAGTACTCTTCCAGAATTTGATAGGCACTGGCTGTACCTTCTCTGTTGTGCAACAACTCGTAGACCAGTTTCCGATTTTCCGTACAGCGAAGATTTCGCGATTTGCAAGACTTCTCCATCTTTTTGGCTGGTTGTGCGCGCTCCATGCCTAAGGGGAGCACACTTTTTTCGATAGGTCCAAATTAGGGGAGGCAATTGGAACAGGGTATCCCATTTTGAATCAGTACCATTATGAGACGCTAAACACAGAACAAGAGAAAATGAGGGAATTCTGTTTGCTAACTGTTCTGCATGTTTACAATGAAATCCAAAATTTGTAGAACCATATACATGGCCAAGATTTTACTCATTAGTTTTCTGTCTTTGTTTTTTCAATTCAGCTCTTTTGCTCATGGAGACCATGAGGCTGCGCAAGAAATACATATCCCCGAAAATACTCGTAAAGAAGAGATGAAGTCAGTTTCCCGCTTTCTCGATCTTTCCCAAGATGGGGTTAAGGGTGAGTTCGAGGAGTTCTTGCACATAGGCCATGAGGAAGCCCTGGAGGCGGCAAAGAAGCAAGGGGTTGCAGTTGGGGAGGGAATGGCAATACAGGACGAAATGATGGAAGGGGTTCTGTTTGTCTATGGCCTGGAAGCGCGGCAGCGAGATTTGATCAAACGGATGATTTACCTTTTCTTTCTCACTGTGGTGTTGTTGATTTTTCAGAAGAAACCCAAGGGAGTGTGATGGACGTTGCTATTCAAATCGAAGCATTGAATTTTACCTACCCGGGATCTGACTTGCCATTGTATGAAGGTTTTGATCTTGAAATCGGGCAGGGCAAAACTACTGTGATGTTGGGCCCTAATGGTGCCGGAAAAACGACTCTTCTTCGTATTTTACTAGGTTTTGAACCAAACTTTGAAGGTGAGATCAAGCTGTTGGGGCACTCAATTGCCAGCTCTGAATTGCTTCCCAAAATCGGATTTCTCAATGAGCAGCCCACTCGATTTGAGTTTCTTTCCAAAGAGCAATATCTCGGCACTTTTTTAAATGCCAGCAGCGATCATCGAGCTAACTGGGAAGAGCTCATCGAGAATATTCCAGCCGATCTTCCCATGAAGAACTACTCCAAGGGAATGTTGCAACGACTGAATTTTGTAAGATTGCTTCAGGATGACCCGGAGCTGATATTTCTGGATGAGCCAGCGACAGGTCTTGACCCCATTGGTCAACAACAGATTATAAATACGGTTTTGAAGCTTAAGGAGCTCAATAAGACAATTCTTGTGAATACCCATGATCTTCAATTTGCTCTGGATGTGGCCGATCAGATTTTGGTCTTGGTGAAAGGAAAGGTAGCAAAGAGGATTGAGCGGGATGATGAAGGATATGATGCCCAAAAACTGAAAGACTGGTTTTTGAGTCTTTCTTCACCAAGGAGTTAAGCATGAAGGTTTGGACTCTTGCACGATTGACGGTAAAAGAAAACCTTGCCAGAAACATGCTGGCCAGCAATGCTTTTTATCTTGTTTTTCTCCTGGGTATGGTGGCTTTTGTTCAGGATACCCGCGAGGAGATGAACAAGTACAAGCTCTTTGTGGATGGAGCCTTTAGTCTCATCATCGCATTCAATTTGTTCTTTAGTTTTGCCACTACTTTTCCCCTGATTGAAAGTGATCGGGTTCACTATCGACTAGGGTTGTATCTTTCCTCAAAATTGAGTCGGGCAAAGTACATTCTGGGAAAGTTTCTGGGCGGATTACTCTCAAGCTTGTGTAATCTTGCGATTATTTGCGCCTGTTTGAGCTTGATTAGTTGTCTGGCCTTTGATGAACACCCCATTTATCTATTGATCAACTATTATGTGAGTTTTCTTGAACTTTCCATGCTCGTTTCGATTGCCCTCTTTTGTAGTTTGGCATTTTCCAGATTCATGGGAGTATTGAGTTTCTTTCTCATCTATCTGCTTGGGCATTTCACCTATTACATCAAGTATTACAATCAGGTGGTGGGAGCAGAACAGGCGAAACTCATTGAAAATCTTTACCTGCTCTTGCCAAATTTCGAGTACTTCGGGATTCGAAACCATTTGATTGGAAATCAAGTAGTGGAGCCTTCTTATTTTCTTCTTATAACTTTGTTTTCGCTTGCCTGGACAGGCTTTTTCATCCTTTTGTCTCAAACTCTTTTTGAAAGGAAGAGTATTCAGTGAGAAAGGCAGTATTTCTTTGCTTTGTGATTGGAGTAGGGAGCGCTTTTCTTATGGAGCGCCAACATCCCATCAAACCGAAACTTGCTCATGATACAAAAGCCTCGGACCTTCCTATTGTGATGATGGTTTCATTACTTCATCTGGAAGAGCTCGCCGTCGGCTACCTTTGGTTACAGTTCGATGTGGATAGTCTGGGGGCTGTTCAGAATTACCATCGTCTGCTCGCGATTCTGGATTTGATGACAACGATCAAACCCGATGAGTTTCATGCCTGGGGACTAAAAACCTACATGCGCTACAAGGATTTGGAGAAAAAGGGCGCGATGCGCGAAGCTGGTGAGATCATTCAGGAGTTGCACAAGGCCCAGGAGAAATTCCCGGAAAATGCAAGGGGATGGTATGAACTGGCCTACGCTTACACCTTTCTTTTAAACGATTTTCCCCCGGCATTGGAATACGCAAGAAAGGCTTTGAACCTGCGCCAGACAAAAGAGTATGCTGTCATCGTAAATTTTTTGGAGAAGAAGACAAACGCAAATTCGCCAAGTTTGTTTTTACCGCAGAGCCCTTTGGAGCCTTAATATGACTGATAGTCCCTTGATAGTAAGCAACCTGGAAGTGGAGTTGAAGACCGACTTCTGGGCGAAACCCACCAAAATTCTTCACCAGATAGGTTTTGAAGTGCCAAAGAGTCAGATTTATGGCTTTCTTGGTCCTAACGGTTCCGGAAAAACAACCACAATCAAGACAATTCTGGGCCTGATTCCCAAGTACTCAGGAACAATTGAGATTCTGGGAATGAAGCCTGAAAACAAAGGTGTTCGCAAGTTGATTGGTTTTGCTCCGGAGAATGCTTACTTCAGTGACTATTTAACTCCCGGAGATGTATTAAGAAGTATGGGCACATTGTCCGGCCTGGATTCAGCTACGATTCAGTCTTCTGGCGACAAATGGTTACGGCGACTCAAACTTGACCATGTTGTTGAAAACCCGGTGAAGACTTTCTCAAAGGGTATGAAGCAGCGACTCAATTTGATTCAGGCCCTGTTACATGACCCTGAGTTCGTGATCCTTGATGAGCCTACAACTGGTTTGGACCCTATCGGTAGAAAGGAGATCAAAAACCTGGTATCTGAATTGAAAGAACAGGGCAAGACCGTTTTGGTTTGCACTCATAATCTCCTGGAGGCGCAGGAGTTTTGTGATCACATCTGTATCATTAACAAGGGCTCTGTGATCAAGGAAGGTACTTTGGAACAGACTCTGCTACCGGAAAGAAACCTTGAAGAGACTTTTATTGAATATGTTCAAGGGCAGGCGGTGTCATCATGAAAGCAACTTTTCGGATAATGAGTGATGTATTGCTCGAAGCGCGTCGCAATCAGTTCTTTTGGATGACAGTCGCTGTCTGTGTTCTGTTTATAGGTTTGTTTGGCTTTTTATCGACTGTTAATGCAAGTTTGAAGGGCAAGATCTTTGTAGAGGCAGGATTCACAACCTTGTGGTTTGTGCATTTCACTCTGGCTATCTTGTTCGCAACCGAATCAATCTATGGAGAAGATGAACGTAAAAGCGTCTACTTTTACCTGACTCGAAATGTCACAAGACAGCAGTATATCCTCGGAAAATTCCTGGGTTTTTGGCTGATTATCGCAATAAGCCTGAGCATTTGTTCACTGGTTTTTCTCTCCTGCCTGAGCTATTTACTGGAATTCAAGGCTCAGTATCTGGCTGGTGTGGGTTTTATTTTTTTGGAAACAGGTTTAACCCTTGCAGTGGTCCTTCTGCTTTCGCGGGTTTTTAGTAAAATCATCACAATATTTGGCTTCTTACTACTGTTCTTTTTCTCCACATTGCTGGAATACCTGGTACTTTCGAAAGGCACTACATTTGTTTTTGGTTTGTTTTATTTGACCTTGCCCAACTACAAGTATTACTCCTACCTGGAAATGGTAGTTCACGCTAAAAGTCTCTCTTATGAGTACCTTGGATTCCTGCTTGCATACACTCTTTGTATGTCATTGTTCTATCTGATTTTGTGTAGCTTTCAGTACGAACGAAAGAGTCTGTAATGAGAAAACAACTTGTAGTACTCTCGTTGATTCTGGGACTGGCTGTCTCCTTCTCCGCTGTGATACTGAATCTCAGGCAAGATCATGGAGTTTACAATGCCAAGGACGTTTTGGACCTCTTGCGTGAGAATACTCGTCACTTTGCCTCAGATGTAGTCTGGAGCAAGGTGGATACTTACGGCCATTTTGGAGACTGGATTCAAGAGAAGGAAGACAGAAAAGAGATTTATTACAGTATATTTTCCCATCAACAGGAAGTCCGTTCGTTGTGGCGTTTGAGTATTTCACTAAACTCAGAGTCCACTGAGCGAGTTGCCCTGGTGGCCAATGGGTTGGGCGTTAGCCATGGACTGCTTGAAGAGGCCGTTGCCTTATTGAGGGGAAGCATACAGCAGTATCCAGATCAGATTCGTTTGTACCGTCTGTTTGGAGAAATGGGGATATTGTATTTTCAGGTTCTTAAAGATGGCCCCAGAGCATTGAGGTGGTTTGAAAAATCTCTGGAGCTCTTGGATCGAGTCCCCAGAGAACAATATAATTTTGACGATGTTTTTAATATCAAAATCTATGCCTTTAGTGCCAGCTTGATTCACTTTCGTCAAGGGAATCATATGCAGGCCTACGAGTACCATAAAATGGCGTTTTTCGAGTCTGGACCTCCAGAATATGACCTTGTGATGGACCGTTTCGTGGAAATGGCTTCTGACCAGCAAAATAAGGCAGAAGCCCGAGAATATGTGAAGAATGCAAAGAAATTGAAAGATGAGGAAGATCATCATCACCACGACCACCATCATCACCATCACGACGATCATCATGATGACGACCATCACGACGATGATGATGACCATCACGAAGAACATACGAAAGATCACGATGACTATCATGACGATGACGATGAACATGCAAAAGGTCATGAAGATCATCATGATGAGGAAACTGAGAGTCATCGAGGACAACTCACAAGAGAGCAAATGTCTGCCAATAACAAGGAATTATTCAGAATCTACAATCAGATGATCCCGCGTGTGAATACTAAGGTATATCCAGCAATTACAAATGCGAATACAATGGTTTTTGCACTTTTTGCTTTCCTTTTTTTAGGAATCCTTCTCTTTCGAAGCTTTCAAGGCTCCCCTAAAGTTTGATACCTTTGTAGTCCACTTTCCAAATGAGTAATTTGGGAGGTAACTGGTGAACAAACAAGCTCAGGAGGAGTCATGACTAGTCCATCTAAATTCGACGCAATTGTAATCGGTGCCGGCCACAATGGTTTGGTAACTGCAGCCTATCTCGCTCGCAAGGGTTTGAAAGTGGCAGTTTTTGAGAAGCGCGCAGTAGTAGGTGGATGCGCCGTAACCGAAGAGCCCTGGGAAGGCTTCAAGGTGAGCTCTCTTTCCTATGTGAACTCTTTATTCCGCCCCGAGATTGTTAGAGATCTCAAGCTCAAGGATTTTGGCTACGAGATGTTGCCTCGCGTTCCCTCAAGCTTTTCTCCATTTCCCGACGGCCGCTCCATGATCCTGGGTCCTGACAAGGAAAAGAACGCCAAAGAGATCAGTCAATTCAGTGAAAAAGACGCCAAGAATTACCCACTTTACGAAGAGATGCTTGATGAGATGAGTCAGCTTCTTGAACCCATGATGGTAAAGACTCCTCCCAACCCGGGAAAAATCAAGTTTCAGGATCTCTACGACTATGGTTCTTTTCTGTGGAAGAATCGCAGTGGATTTCAGAAAAACTGGGCTGAAATGACTCGTTTGATGGCTGGTTCTGCAACTGACATGCTCGACGAGTGGTTTGAGTCGGAAGAGCTGAAAGTGACTCTGGCTACCGATGCCGTGATTGGAGCCAATGCAAGTCCCTCGACTCCAGGTACAGCTTATGTACTTTTTCATCACGTCATGGGAGAGTGCAATGGTGTTCGAGGTGTCTGGGGCTATATGCGAGGCGGGATGGGTGGTTTGACGCAGGCCTTGAAGAAATCCTGTGAGAGTTTCGGCGGAAAGGTTTTTGTTGGAGAAGGAATTGACAAGATTATTGTCGAGAGAGGTCGTGTTCGAGGGGTCGTTACAGATCAAGGCAGGGAATTCAGTGCCAAAGTGGTTGCGAGCAACGCAGATTGTAATGTGACTTTCAATAAATTGATGGACTCCAAGGATTTGCCTGCGGACTTTATGCGTGATGTCAATCGAATCAACTATGACTCCGCTTCTGTGAAAGTGAACATGGCCCTCGATGGCTTGCCTGATTTCAAGGCAAGGCCAGGAGTCGGTGAGTGGCTCAATGGAACGATTCACATTTGTCCGGACATGCAATACTGTGAAGACGCTTATGCTGATTCGGTTGCCGGTAGACCAAGTGAAAATCCAATTCTTGAAATCACGATTCCTTCCAGAGTAGACAATACCCTGGCACCCGAAGGGAAGCATGTGATGAATATCTTCTCTCAGTATGGTCCCTACAATCTCAGAAAAGGCTTGAGCTGGGAGACGGAAAAGGAAAAGTGGGGTAAGAAAGTCCTGGATATTCTGGAGCAATACGCTCCCAATATCAAAGACATCACCCTTCACCAGCAAGTGATTACTCCGGAAGATCTGGAGAAAGAATACCATTTGACTGGTGGAAGCTTGTTCCACGGACGCATGACACTGGATCAAATGTTTCATATGCGCCCTGTTCCCGGTTATGCAGACTATACAACTCCAGTGACAGGTTTATTCCTGTGTGGTAGTAGTGCTCATCCTGGTGGCGGGGTCATGGGTACACCTGGGTTCAATGCAAGCCGGGCTATTTTGAGCCAATGGTAGAAAAACAGGCAGAACCAACTCGGTGGCTGGCGGCAATTCCGCCAGTTTTTCTGTTTCTACTTCTGTGGATTCCCATGGAAGGGAAGCCCTTTGAGCCGGACTCTTACGAGCTGCTGATGGCTTCTCGGGAACTAGGGGTTGGGCACCCGCCAGGGTATAGCTTGTATCTCAGTTTTGCCTGGATGTTTATACAGTTGGGAGCTCAACTGGGTTGGGATGCAGCCTTCTCCCTAAATTTGTTCTCCTACTTGTGTGGAGGAGCATCTTTGCTACTTCTCATGGCTTTGTTTCAAAGCTCTAAAGCAGTTCTCACGAGTGGTTTTTTGCTTCTTGCCTGTCGGGGATACTGGTACAGCGCGACGGTGATTGAAGTGTACTCCCTGCAGTTACTTCTGCTCCTGCTTTTTTTGCATTGCTTGAAACGAAGATGGTTTCTAAGCTCTGTCTTTACTGCGAGTTTGCTTGTTGTTCACCACAGCTTTTTGCTGCCTGTGGTCCTTTTACTGGTTCTGGCCAGTTTTGCCGGATATGTGAGTCGTCAGGAACTGTTCAAGGGCATCGGAGTTTTTTGCATAGCACCTGTCTATCATGTTGTTTACTTGCTTTGGAGAGGAAGCCTGGCGGATGTTTTTAATGTCTGGGCCTCATTTCAGACCTTCAAGAATGTCCTCTGGCATAGTTTTGCCCTCGAATTTGCTCAGAGTTTTCTGACGATTCCCAGTGGATCGGACCTCATCCAGATCCTGAAGATTCTCTTTTTAACAGTCCCTGTCTGGTTTTGGCTGGCTGGTTTGATCGTTTACTATCTGGCCAAGAGGGACATCAAAAGAGGTTTTCCCAGAGAAGCCATGCTCTATGGGGTCATGGCAGGAGTATATTTCACTCAATGCTCTCTCTACCAGATCCATGACATCTGGGTGTATCTATTTCTGGTTCAGTTTTTCCTTTTATTGTGCTGGTCTCGCCTGCTGGATGAGCTGGAGTTTAGCGAGGGATTGGGAAAAGTAGTGTCCTTTCTGATTTTGGTTCTTTTTGTTCTGACCTTTGCATTCATTCCGGTGGAAAACCCCTTTGATGAGCATAAGATTTTGAGAGAAACGATTCTCACTCATGCTCGCCGCATTGATCACAAGGATGCTGTTTTTCTAGCGCGCAGATTTGATTTTCTCTTCCCTTTGATGGAAGAGCAGAGGGCCAAAGGAAAGGAAAGGGTGTTGCCTTCCTGGGTGTTTAAGAGCCCACGCTACTATGAGTGGTACCAGCAAAAGTTCCCCAAACGTTTTGTTTATCCCGATTTTTTGGATCTTGAAAAGTCACTTCCTGAAGACTTGAGTGAGAAGATCCAAAAGATGGACAAGAGTTCACAAGACATTGCGCTTGAGTTTGCTCGGATGGCTGAGTTCGTTTCAAAAAATCAGGAAAAGCACCCCTTTTATTTTGAAGTGAATGAGGATTTGTTGTGGGTGTTCGGTGAGCGGGGCGAAGGCTATCTCAATCTGGGAAGCTGGAATCAGTTTATGCCTCAATCCAGTTTCAATCCTGTTCTTCTGGTTGGCTTGGGAGCACCGAGAGCTGAGGGACCTGGAGTTGAAGATCGTGTGTTTGTGAGGCAGGGTGAGCAGGCGTCTTTGCGCATCAAGATATACAATTCAGGCAAGGTAGCGCCCAAGATGCTTATTCAATGTGATCAGGGAATGGAAGGTGTTCAGGAGCTTTCCTTTCCGCCGGGACAGGACTGGATTGTATTGACTCTCACCAATCCACTGAATTCGCCTGGTGTGGTGAAATGCACGATCAGCAGTTTGGAGAACCCGAATCTGATTTGGTCTGTTTTTCAGTTTGATGTCATTCCTGTGGAGGAGTCATGAAACTTCATGCAATGGAGGCAATTCACTATTTACACTCCCTGAGAGAAAAGGTTCTCCATAACGGTGGAGAATACCTGGGATTTACAATGGAGAATCTTCAGGAGCTGGAGTCAAAAGTACTTCAAGAATTGCCCTCCATGAGTCGGGATTTTCCAGATCTTGTCCAAGAAGAGCAGGCCTTTCTGGAGTTTTTGGGGGCATTGCTTGAAGATCAAGAGGAACTCCAGTACGAGTTTTTGAAGTACTATCATTTATGGTCCGGAGATCGCCTGGATTCTTCAGCGGATAAGAAAAATCATGAAGCGGCCTCGATTCTCGACGAATTGAGCTCCAGGGGTACTTCCGCTTCGCCCGAGGATATGAAAGCAGACCAGCAAACTCAGCTTTCGCAAGATGGAAAATCTAAGGATTCTCAAGCAGGTCAAGACTCTTCTCAGTCTGCTAATCACGACATTCCCGAATCTCAGAGCCTGTCAGCCGAGCAAGCTATCTCCGGGAAAGATGGAAAGGACAGTTCTTCTGATGTGGAATCTGTGCGGGAAATTCCACAGTTTGAAGAGACTAAAAAACGAGAGTCTGCGGCTAAAAAGCTGAGTATGCGAGAAAGGGTTTTGCTTAAGGTAAAACCACAGCGACTTCGAGATGAGCCCTGGCCTGAACCCGCTCAGTCAAAAGTTCAGACTCCAAAACCAAAGCCGGTGAAAGTAGCGCCCCAGGAGCCTGGAATTCTGGAAGTGGCCTGGCATTATTTCCGTGATGAGTTGACCATTAACTGGTTCCTTTTTCTGGGTGCTTTCATGGTGTTTTCGGCCGGGCTTTTTTACACCCTGGTCTGGTGGAAAGACTTTGATCCGGTCCAGCAGTATTTGGTCACTCTGGCCGCTCTTGGATTCTCCGCGGGGATGCAGGTCCTGCTCGAAAAGGGGATGAAGCTTCAAAAATCACCCCGCATTTTCGCAGGGATGTATGCCTTGTTTCTCCCTATGATTCTTTTGATTCATGCTCGAATTGATCTGCTTTATTTTGCAGTGACTTATGCACTGACCTTTCCCCTAACCGCAAGAAGTTTGAGTCGCTACTATTCACTGGATCGAAAGACCTTCTATTCACTTCAGGGAGTGATGCTCTTTATACCAGTGAGCTTGATGATAAACACTCTTGCAGGTGCAGCTGCTGTCTTTTTCTATCTTCTGATTCTTGCCGCAGTTTACTTGTGGATTCGCAGTCGCCTATTGGAGCAAAGTCGCACTCTTGTCTTTTTCTTCGCCTGGTCTTTTGCAGTCTTTCACTTTCCCTTCCTCGAATTTTTAACCATGCTTTGGGTGGCCTATGTTTTTTGTATAGGAGCAGCAGGACCGAAAGCTTCGGGAGCAAAGTCCTCAGGTTTTCTCTATGGCAGTTACGCTATGATCTTCCTTGCCAGCCTGGCAAGTTCGAATCCTCAGTTTGCCTATGTAGCCAGCGTTCTCTTAACTTTTAGACTTCACCAATGGACCGAGGATGATCAGGACAAGGCGCGCTCTCATTTCACTACTTTATATGGAAGTGCCGTTTTACTCGCATTGCCAATTGTAGTGAACGAGTTTGGTGTCCAGGTCAGCTCTGCGCACTGGCTGCTGATACAGTTTATTGTGGGTGCCTATGTTGCTTTCTTCACAAAACGCTACGACTTGAGAGCCAGCGGATTTCTTCTCTTCGTGTATTGGATCACTTGCTCTTCCTTGCATTTTTCCGAACCTGTTTTCTGGTTTCTGCACGCCATCAGCTTTGCCGGGCCTTTATTTTGGCTTCAGTTTCGTTATCGCCCAAAAGAGCTTTCGAGTTGGGAAGTTCTCTTTGGTGGAATCATTACCAGTTTCTCATCCTTAAAGTTCCTTTCCTGGTGTGATTGCAGATTACTTTTGGTGAGCGCACTTTGTCTTGGTGCGGGGGTTGCGCTTTCTTCAAGAATGGAGCGCTTCAACAGCTTTTTAAGATTGAGTTCGTTCTGGTTGATCGCTGGTACCTTTGTTTGGGTGTTTCGAAGTGGACATCATCTAAACAGAATTTACTTCGAGGTTTTTGACTACAGTCTCCATCTGGGTTGGTTCAAAAATGGCAACGAGTTGATATGGTATTACGGATTATGGAGTTTGGTGCTGGCTCTACTTTTGCATCTTGTGGAGCATGAAAGATACAGCGGAGCCAATGTTCTCATGGTCAGTGGCTTGGTGGGCATTGTCTATTCAGGAATCTGGTTTCCCAATTCCGTGGTTCTAGCCTGGCTTGCCTTTCAAGTTCCGTTCTTGCTCTTGTTGAAGGAGAGTGTGCAGCTCAATCTATCAAAGCTTGGTCTTGAACGTGATTCAATGAGCGACCGTCAGCGAGAGGCTGCCAGTGGCTTGTTGACCCTGCATTTGATTTTGGCGGTTTTTGGTGTTCCCTTATCTCCACTATATTTGCTGCCCAGCATTGTCTTGTTTTTTCTCTTTAGGGAAGGAAGTGGCTTCTGGATTGCCTTCCTGTTTGCAGGCTTTAGCCTGAGTGCTTATCCCATTGAAGGAACTGAATATCTGGTGTATGGAAGCCTTCCGATTTTGGCTTTCTTCCTTGGAATGAGCTTTCTTTTCAGTGCATTGATCTCCATTTCAAAGTCCGACTTTTTTCTACTCAAAGGACTTCCTGCCTTTGAGTTGATAACCCTCCTGTTGGGAATCTATTACTGGACACTGCTGGACAATAGTAATGTAGTCTTGCCACTAATTTTCTTTGTTGTTTTTCTGGCCAAGATACTTTGGCAGGGTTATGCAAGAAGCAATGGCTTTGTCTTTTATCTTTTACTCGTGGTCAATCTAGCCCTGTTGTACACCTCCAAAGAAGTTCTCTCTATGGAAATCTCCATCGGTCTGGTTCTCCTTCAGGCTCTGGTTTACTTTAAACTCAGCCTGGATCATGTTTTCCGGGCAGGAAAGCCCATGCTTTTTCAGGTTGCCCAGATTCTCCTTGCTTTTGAGTTTGCCAGAAGTTTGATTTTTGAAAATGTGGAAGTCTTGTATCTCTCCTCTTTGGTACCTTTGCTGTTTTTTGTCTTCGTTAGAAGAGTCCCCGCTTTGATTCACTTTGGCGGAGCTCTATTGACTATCTCTTTGATAGCTCACGAGATATTCCCTTTTCTAGGTATAGTCCTTGTTCTGGCCATGATTGTTTATGAAAAAATGCACTGGAGTGGTTTTGAGAAGCTCTGGATCTGGACTGGTGTCTGGACTCTCGCACATGCACTGGGTGCCTTTGCTGATGGCTCTCAAATTGCATCTCTTTTGTCCTTACTTGCTTTGGGAACTTATTTTTTACGAAGTGCCTACGTTTTTCAAAAAGAACAGGCTGTTTACGCCGGGATGCTTGCAATTGGTTTTCTTGTCCTCTTTCTTAAAGCCTGGGGTTACATTGGAGATAGCGGAGTCAGTAGCTATGTTTTACTCGGTGTTGCTCTGGCTTTGAATTGGCTGACGAGAGTGTGCCAGGGAAGGTATCTGGTCTATGAGCGTCCCTTTCTGCAAGCCAGCGAGTTGATTCCGTTTATTCTGGTTCTCAAAGAATGGATTGGAAATGGAAGTCCCGTGGTCTTACTCTTTACGGGCTTCTATTTTGAATGGCTGCATCGTGGAGAGAAGCTTAGCTATAAACGTTTAATGGCTTTGCTTTGCTACAACGTATCTTTATTTGTATTCGTTGGCGAATCGGATTTTGTTTTGGAGTTGATGAGTGTTTGCTCCGGAGTCTCTGTTCTTTGGTATGCCAATACTATAGAAGAGGATGTTTCCAGGGAGAATCTTCAAGTCTTGAAGGTGCTCGGTAACGGGCTCTTTTATGCAGGTTCAGTCTTTAATTTTGTACAGTTTGCAAGCTTTCAATCACTTCTGATTCTATGGGCCTTTGCCTTTGTAGGAGGTTGGATTTCTCTTATGCTTCAGGCCCGGATTCAGCTCTTCTCAGCTATGCTGATCTTTTGCGGAAGTTTGATCTTCTTCATAATCCGTCAGCTGCTAATGAAGTTGACCGTTGGAATCCCTCTGATTGCGGGGCTGGGACTACTACTCATCTTCATCGGAGTCGTCTTTGAAATGAATCGTGAAGGGCTTTTTCGAATGCTTGAGAGTTGGCGAAGTCGTCTCGACAAATGGCGAGATTAACCTGGAACCATAGGGTCACACACAGTACTCAAAACCAGAAGAGAATAGCAATGACCGACTCCTATTCAAAAGACCTCGCTATCGTTCACAATCAGGATTTCCTGTTTTACATCGAGAAGGTACTTCCATTGGTTCAGACGGAGCTACAAAAGACAATTTCTAAAGGTTCTCTGGTCTTGGATTTTGCTTGCGGTGGGGGCCAATCTACTCACAAGCTCTCCAGTAGTTAGCAGGTGTTGGGAATAGATATCAGCTTTTCCATGCTTCAATTGGGCAAGAGTTCCTTTCCGAAATCTAACTTCGTTCAAGGAAATCTTTGGAATTTTTCCTTACTGGATGGGATTCAAGCAAACGCTGTTCTTTGCCTTGGAGAGGGTATTCATTATCTTTTCGACGACAGCAGAAACTGGGAGTCCAAACTTCGACAGCTTATGAATCATTGGAGAGGTCTTCTAAAAAAAAGAGAGGCTGCTTATAGTCGATTTAATGGAAAACCCCGCTGACTTTGACAGCTTCATGCAAGATTCGAACTTGAGTGGAAACGACTACTCCTTGGAAATCCAAAAATCATTTGATGGAGAGATTTTGAAAAGAGTGATTCTCACCAAAAGACAGGGGCGGGTAACAAGAGAGATTCACAGCCAGCGCTATCTACCCCACGAGCATTTCTTGGCCGAGTGTGAAAATCTTGGCTTGAAGATTCACAAGGTGATTTCGCTAGATAGACACAAACTCTATTTCCTGAAAACCTGAGCTAACTTATCTCGTGATTGCATAGAATCAAACCATTACTATTTGGCAATTAGTTTGACTCGAGTTTTGGGAATCTTGATTGAATCCAAAATTGTTTGAGAAAGCTCTGACAGAATCCTATACAATGCGCCAGCAAACTGCAGGAGGAGCCATAGTGGAAGACAACAGGCAGTCCATCTTGGAAATCAGACAACTTACCAAAACCTATGCATCGGGATTTTCTGCCCTCAAGGGTATTGATCTGAGTATCCAGGAAGGCGAGATTTTCGCACTTCTCGGGCCAAATGGTGCAGGTAAGACGACAATGATCAGTATCATCTGTGGAATCGTCAATCCCAGCTCTGGAGAGGTTCTGGTTGGTGGCTATGACATCCTCAAGGACTTTCGTCAGACTCGATCTCTGATTGGTCTTGTTCCCCAGGAATTAACCACGGACGCCTTTGAGACGGTCTGGGATACGGTTTGTTTTAGCAGGGGACTTTTCGGTAAAGCTCCCAATCCGGCTTACATTGAAGAACTTCTCAAGAGTCTGAGTCTTTGGGATAAGAAAGACTCCAAATTAATGACGCTTTCCGGAGGAATGAAGCGCAGGGTGCTCATTGCCAAAGCCCTTTCTCATGAACCAAGGGTTCTCTTTCTTGATGAGCCCACTGCGGGGGTTGATGTGGAACTGAGAAAGAGTATGTGGGAGCAAGTGCGCAAACTGCGCGAAACCGGAGTGACCATAATTTTGACAACACACTACATCGAAGAGGCTGAGGAGATGGCGGATCGAATCGGGGTTATCAATCATGGACAACTCATTGAAGTAGAGAGTAAGGATGAACTGGTCAAGAAATTGGGCAAAAAGTCCCTGCAGTTGATTCTTCGGGAGAAGATTGAAGAAGTTCCCAGTGATCTGGAGTCTTACTCGCTGGAGCTTTCTCCCTCGGGTTATGAACTGACTCTGCATTACGATACTCGTGACAGGGAGAATGACCTGGCTGAACTTTTTGTTGATTTGAAAAATACAAACTTGCATCTGAAGGACGTTGTAACCAAGGAGAGCTCTCTTGAAGAGATTTTTGTAGAATTGGTAAAGGAGCAGCGCTAGTGAATTATCGAGCAGTTCTCGCAATCTACAAGTTCGAGATGAATCGTGCTTTTCGCACAGTGGGCCAGACCATTGCCTCACCAGTGATCTCCACCATTCTTTATTTTATTGTTTTTGGTTCAGCAATCGGGTCCCGAATTTCAGATGTGGACGGGGTCAGTTATGGTTCCTTCATTGTGCCGGGTCTGATTATGATGACCGTGCTCACTCAAAGTGTCTCCAACGCTTCCTTTGGCATCTATTTTCCCCGTTTCAGTGGGACCATCTATGAAGTTCTCTCAGCTCCCGTTTCTTTCGTGGAAGTGTTGCTGGGTTACGTAGGAGCTGCGGCTAGTAAATCATTAATTATTGGACTGATTATTCTGGCCACCTCTGGTTTCTTTGTCCCCATCCAGGTAGAACATCCGGTCTGGATGCTCTCTTTTTTGGTCCTGACCTGTGTTACCTTCAGTATGCTCGGCTTCATTATCGGGATCTGGGCAGATGGATTTGAAAAACTTCAGATTGTCCCTTTATTGGTAATCACGCCTCTATCCTTCCTGGGTGGGAGCTTTTATTCCATCAAGATGTTGCCACCCTTTTGGCAAACGGTCTCCATGGCAAATCCGGTGGTTTATTTGATCAGTGGTTTTCGGTGGAGTTTTTACGGGAAGGCCGATGTAAGTTTGAGTATCTGTATAGCGATGACTCTGATCTTTCTTTTTGGAAGCATCGCTTTTGTTGCCTGGATATTCAAGACAGGGCATCGACTGAAGAATTAATACTTCACGAGGAAGTAGAAACCGGGAACTATCGAACACAGACAGGTATCCAATACTCAAAGAACCTTACAACTCCTGTTGTTTTTTAGTTCTGTAGATTAAGCTTCTGAGCAACATCAAATACTATTATGGAGTGACTGAATGCGATTTATGATTCTGATTGTAGGGATTTCCATGATCTTTGCTGGATGCAAGGTTCAGTTCGGCTCAAAAAAGGGCAAGGAAAAGTCCGATTCTTCTTATGAAATTGTGAAAGTTGAAAGAGGGGAAATGAAAGCCCTCGTACGTGTCAGCGGAAAGATCATTCCCTACCGTGAGGTTGCTATCAAATGCAAGGCCAGCGGGCAAGTTGTGGAACTACCTTTTGATGTGAGTGATTCGGTCAAAGAGGGTGACCTTCTTTTAAGTCTTGATCCAGTCGATGAAGAGCGCCGGGTGAACAATGCCCAGGTTTCTCTGAAAATCAGTGAGTCCAGACTAGAGCAAGCTCAACTGAACCTCACCATTGCAAGAAAGCAGCTAGGCAAGGACACTGATCTGGCAGAGTCGACTTTGCAGTCCAGTCAGGCCAGGCTGGATCAATCCTATAGCTCCTATCTCCGTCAAAAGGACCTGCTTGCAAAGAAAATGAGTTCTCAGGAGGTTTTTGATCAGGCTCACAGTAGCTACATTCAGGCCAAAGCTCAGCGAGATTCTTCTCAACTTCGTCTGGAGGGGCTGGCAATTGAAGAGCACCGACTCAAGCTGCGAGAAGAGGAAATCAAGGTGGCTCGTGAAGAAGTTGCTATGAAAAAGATAGCTCTGGAAGATGCCAGACAAAGTCTGTCTGAAACCCGTGTACTCTCTCCTATGGATGGTGTAGTGACGACTTTGCAGGTTCAGGCTGGGACAATTATTTCTTCAGGAATTCAGAATGTCGGTGGTGGTACTACGATTCTTAATCTCGCTGATCTTTCCAAACTCTATGTGAAAGCCCTTGTCGATGAAAGCGAGATTGGAAAAGTAAGAGTTGGACAAAAGGCTTATTTTTCCGTAGACGCCTTCCCTTTCGAGAGCTTTAACGGTGTTGTTGACCGGGTTGCAGCTAAAGGTAGTATCAGCTCCAATGTCGTTGTCTTCGAAGTCACGATACTTGTTGAGAATCCCGATCAGCAAAAACTCAAGCCTGAAATGAGTGTGGATGTACGTATCGAGGTGCTTGATGAAAAGAGTGTTTTGAAGGTTCCTTATGAAGCAGTCTTGCAAGAGGAGATTGAGCCTTATGTTTATGTTCAGGACAAGTCCAGAGAGGAAGCCTCACGCAAATTTGTAAAGTTGGGCCTGAACAACGGGGATTACTATCTTGTCAGAAGTGGAATGCAGGAAGGGGATGAAATCTTGGTCTGGAAAGGTGTTATGGACGAGGAAGAAGGAAAGGATGGCAAGAAGCGTGGAATCAAACTGAGAGTGGGGAAATAGGCTGTGAGCAGTACTTCTGTAATCGAGGCCTGCAATCTCAAACGGCATTATCACTTGCCCTCCGAGACAATCAAGGCTTTGGATGGAGTCAGCTTTTCTATTCAAAAGGGTGAGTTGGTTGCGATCACCGGACCTTCCGGTTCTGGCAAGAGCACGCTCATGAACCTGCTTGGTTGCCTGGATCGCCCCAGCGAAGGCAGTTATACCTTAAACGGCAATGACGTCTCCAAGCTTAGCAAGGACGCTCTCTCGGAAGTGCGTAATCAGAATATTGGCTTTGTCTTTCAAAGCTTTCAGTTGCTTCCCAGGCTCAATGCTCTTGAAAATGTGGAACTCCCTTTGCTTTATGGAGACTGGCCAGATTCAGCCAGCAGAGCAGCTGCCTGTCTCACTATGGTGGGTCTGGAAAATCGCATGAGTCATTTACCCAATGAGCTAAGTGGTGGGCAAAAACAAAGAGTCGCAATTGCAAGAGCGCTTGTGAACGACCCTTCCATACTTTTGGCTGATGAGCCGACTGGAAATCTCGACACGAAGACCGGCACCGAGATATTAAAGCTGCTCACAGATTTACATTCAGAGGGTCGCACTATTTTGATTGTTACTCACGATGAAGAAGTAGCCCGGATTTGTACCCGAAGGATTCATGTTCTTGATGGTTTGTTAGTGGAGAAGAAATGAACTCTTTGGTTGGAGCTTGCTGAGTAAAGAATGAAGTTATTCCTGTTGATAGTAAAAATGGCTTTTCGCTCCTTGTTTGCGAATCGCTTGCGTAGCTTTCTTGCAATGTTGGGAATCATAATTGGGGTAGGTAGCGTAATTGCCATTTTCAACCTCGGTGAGTCCCTGCGTCAAAAGACTCTTTCCCGTATCCAGACTATGGGTTCCAATCTTTTGATAATCACTTCCAGTCGCAAGAAGTTTCGGGGTGTTCGGGCGGCAAGCTACCAAACACTGATGCCATCAGACGCCTACGAAATTCTGGAGCATGTGAAGGGCATTCATCTTGTCTCCCCAGTAGTGAGCGATGGAGCCCAGTTGAAGTATTTTAATTCCAATAGCAGTGCTTCAGTTTATGGAGCGGCTGCAGATTTCTTTCGAATTCGAGGTTTTGAAATTGAGAAGGGCAGGCGCTTTTCAGACCTGGAGGTTTTGCAAATCGCGAATGTGGCAGTGATTGGAAGCAAGACAGCCAGGGAGCTTTTTAAAAACGAGTCGCCTATTGGGAAGACAATCCAGGTGAAGTCCATTCGATTTCGAATCATCGGCTTGATGAAAGAAGAAGGGAGTCAGGGCTGGTCGAGCCCCGACCAGTCTCTGGTGATCCCTTATTCCACTGCCCTAAAGAAGCTCAAGGGGCAAGGTCATATCAATGAAATTGATGTAACTACCAAAGAGGGCTTTTCTCCCTATGATGTAGAGCCAAAAATTCGAGCCTTGCTTCGCAGGCTTCATCGTTTGCCTCCTCAAAAGGAAGATGATTTTGACATTCACAATATGCAGGAAGTACTCAATACAGTCTCGTCGATTTCCTTGTACTTCACCATCTTCTTAGGTGGAATTGCGGGTATTTCTCTGCTCGTAGGTGGAATTGGAATCATGAACATTATGCTGGTTACAGTGACAGAAAGAACTCGTGAGATTGGCTTAAGAAAAGCAATTGGCGCCAAGGAACGTCACATTTTGCTTCAGTTCCTGATTGAATCCCTGGTACTCACAAGTCTGGGTGGAATGATTGGCACAAGCCTGGGAATAGCTTTATGTCACGGTGTGGGTCATTTTGCAGACATCGAGGTTGTGAACCCACTTAGCAGTATCATTACTGCATTATTGTTTTCTATCGGGGTGGGGGTTTTCTTTGGTTTTTATCCGGCCTGGAAAGCCGCAAGACTTGACCCGATTGAAGCCTTGAGATTTGAGTGAAAGCAAGAGTTCTGCGATTGTTGCGAAAATCAGAATTGAGTGAGGCTACCTAATTGGAGCGGGGTTTTTGGTAGAACCCCTATTGGATTCTGATTAACCTTCTCCTGTAGCTTTGTGCTCCGAATACAGTGCGACTTTTTGCAGGTCGTAAAGAAGGCTGATCGCCTGGAAAGAATCATCGGGAATCGGAATCTCATCCTTTTCATCCCGTCCATACTTGAAGTAGAAGTAATCAAGCATATTCTCGGGAATCAGGCTGGGGCTGACAAGTCGAAGGTCCCATAATGAGAAAATTTGTTTCTTGATAGGAATCGTTTCAATCAAACGGACATCCTGATGACGATTGTCTCTGGAAATCCGACCAAAAGTTTGTGTGACAAGCTGCATTTCCCCTTCGAGAACTTGCAGGAAACCAGATTCGTTAAAGTACAGAACTCCGGTGATTCCATTGAATAAATTGTTCTTTTGTGAACTTCTTTCTATTTCCAAAGCGCCTTCCAGATCCACATGTGGATCGGCGTGATCACTGCTGTAAACGAGTCGAATTAACTGTTTCACTCAAGCTCCTTTTTCATGCATTCGGACAAGAACTGCCAGACCTTTGAGAAGGTCAAGCGCAGGTATGGGGTCAAGAGGAATAGGAATCTCGCCATCTTCGGCTTTCCCGTATTTGGCCCGGAAGAACTCCAGAACTCCCTCTGGTATAGTTTTTCGGTTCACTAGCTTCATTTTCCAGTCAGCAAAATATCTTCGGATAGCCGGTGAAACCTCGAGGATTTCTACATTGCAGTGACGAGGGTCATTACTTACTTTCAGGAATAAATTGTTAACTTTACTGGAAGGTCCCTCAAGAACTTGCAAAAAGCCTGTTACGTTGACATAAAACATCCCGGTAATGCCGAGGCGTTCATTGTTTTGAATCGCTGTATCCTGGATCTTCAAACACTCACCCAAGGAGACTTTCTCTGGCAAATAATGAGAAATATACACCAGTCGAATGAGTTCTTGGTACATGTTTGAGTCCTTTGTTTAAGAGGGCAACCTTATGTTAGGCCCTAACAGATACAAACAGCAAGAAATGGTCGAAAATAGTTACTACTAATGGAAAGTAAACCTGCATCCCGATTTAGACTCCTGGAGTCAGCTGAACAGGGGGTAAAGGGCGTAGGGCTTAATTGGGAAGGATGGTGCACGCAGCCAGGCCACCAAGATTCACGTCCCGAAAAGAGGCAAAGGGTTGTGGCAGGAGAAGAGAGCTGGGACAAGACAGGAGCGGGTACAGCCGGTGGATTTGGAGCTGCTGGCGTGTTGTTGTTGAGACCAATTTGATAGCCCCCGCCTCCTCCACATGCAGTCAGTAATAGTAGCAGGGAAGTGAATGTAAGTAGGAGTAATGCTCTCAATATATTAGAGAATGGAAAGGTAATTATTGTGCGATTCATAGTTGTCTAAAGAAATCGACAATTCAAGCAAGATGACAAAGAAGGTGTGTGAAGATAGCGACGGGAATGTAACTTTAGCAGGGTTGTCAGAGCTTTCCTGTTACACCGAGCTTGGCGCAGAGAAGAAAAGGGCAAGCATTTGCATCGAGCGGAGGTTGACCAGTGAAGTAGGATAGCTATCGTAAGGTGATAGCAGGCTGAGGAAAGTTAATCCTCATCCTGGTGGGCATCCCACTCCGCTCATTTTAGCGTAGGGATTCAGCATTATTTTGATTGTCTGTTTGGAACTTTAAGATCCAGATTTCTTCTTTGCCCTCTTCTTGGGGGCTGGGAGTTCCTGGGCGGTGACTTTTAGCAATTTAACCAGCAATTCAGAGTTCTCCAATTGCACTTCGATACAATAGCAGGCTTTGGCCCCGGGATAGGGAGAGTCCATGGGAACATCGCCGATGATTGACTGGCCACCCTTGCTGGGCTTCACGAAGAGGCGGTTATCACAGATCAGGGCAACAATCTTTCCCTCCAGATAGATGGCATGTTCTCCAAACATCTTCTTGCATTGCAAGCTTTCCAGGGGGCCGATTTGCTCAAGAACATACGAGACAAAGGAATCTTCACTGGCCATGGTGTTCTCCTGTTGGAAATTTGTTGGACATCAAGCCTGTAATATAGCAGGTTGTCAGGCAAACAGGTTGAGTGCACGTGCTCTGATTGTCACAACTGAATTGGAGTGACCTGGTTTGCAAAAATCTTCAGTCCATTATAGTTGAGCGCTTATCTGGAAGGTTCCTCTTCCTGAACCGGATTGAGATGGTAGTAGTATTTCGTGACAACCGGATAATGATCCGATGGCTTTCGAGTACTTAGTGGAAAAGACTGATCAATCATCGCTTCACGACTTCTGGAGCGAACCCAGGGAGAAGCAAAGATGTAGTCGATTCTTGTATGGAAAGTCCCCAGATAGCGGTGTTTCGCGCCAGCCTTTAAAAACTTTTTGTGAAGGTAGGAGAAGTTCTTTGCGCCAAAATTCTCCTTGTCGAAATCGACGAGTAAGTCGTAGTACAAAATTTGATTACTTCCATTGTAATCATAGTGATAAGAAGACTCTCCCGTGAGCATTTCAATCACCGGGGATGGGTTCACATCATTCATATCCCCCATAACAAAAATCTTCTTGTTGTAGGTGTTGAAGATTTCATCCATTTTCTTGCGAAGGGTATTGGCTTGGGCAATTCTTTTCAGGTCTGCCTGGAATCCACCAAGCTGACTTTTGAGGTGAACCACCAGAAAAGCCAGTCGAATGTCTGTGCCAATGATTTCCAGCTCTGTTTCCAAAATCCCCTTGGACAATGTTCTGTTAGCTACCAGAACATTTCCATCTTCATCAATAAGATCAGCGCTGTAACTGAGATTATGACTCATCGGCCGGCTTTCTTTGAGGATTTCCCGATTATAAAGCAGGGCAAGATCCTGACCGGTGAAGCTGTCCATGCCGTCAAAATGAAGGATGGCGTAGTTCTTCATTAAGAACCTGTTTAAATCATCAAGGACTTGCCTGTTCTCGACTTCCTGCAAAGCCAATACATCAGGTCCATGAGAGTTGATCACATGGGCGATGGACTTGAGACGATCTTCGTAAGTTTGGGCAACCTTGTCTCGGGAATCGCTGCCCCAGTCGTAGTCTGACTCATCCAACTCATCAGAAAGCTCCATTAACTCGGCAGAAGAAGTATTTCCCGAGTCCTGACAACCGGAAGGCATACGATCCTGATCCATTCCGACATCAGGGTCGTCGATACAATCAAACAACCAATAGGTATTGAAAGACATGATCTTGATGTACTGGCCACTGTCATCTGTTCCGTAAATGGAATCAAACTGTGAGCTGCTGCCATATTTTGCTGCAAAGTTGACTGTGAAAGTAAGTACGAGGACCAGAGTCAACAAGATTGCATTTTTCATAATTCTTATTCCTGAGCGAAGATTTTGGTGCCTTAAGTGTAGTGGGGAATCCAAAGCTGTCAAGGCTGCGCATTAATACAGCGAAAACCCACCCTGTTGCTGCGCTCTTTCTTTTTCATTGCTTCCCGGTAGCTGGCTCTTTGCAAATGAGGAAAGGAGATCTGGTAGTTTGCTCCCTTGAGCACTTTGTGAGGACTCTTGGGAGATTGATAGACCCAGGATTTGAGTCGCAATTCCTTATACTCCCTGGGAACAATTTTTTGATTCTTGTCCAGCTCTACTGAGTCAAGTACCCATTCACTCAGACTGTCATGAAGATTTTCAATTCCGAAAGAGGAACTGTAGGTGCTGGGAAGCTCGGGCCTGACAGAAGCAACAGTAGATTCCTTAAGATAGTGCAGGGTGCCCAGGTATTTTCCATCATCATAAACATCGTTTCCCCATGGATAAAGAGTAGAGGAGCGGCCTCTAACGGCATATTCCCACTGAGCCTCTGTTGGTAAGTCTCCTCCAACCCATTTGCAGTAGGAGCGTGCTTCTTCCCAACTCAAGCTATGGATAGACTCTTTTTCGTTGGTGTTGGCTAGAGAGATGGCCGGGCAGGCATTACTGGCCTGACACTTTTTGTATTGTTCAACACTGACTTCGAATCGATCAATATAGTAGCCGTTTTCCTTGGCTTCAATTAGAGGTCGTTCCCAGGCGGGAGCAAGGGCTGAGTCATTCCCGAAGAAGAAGTCACCCTCCGGAATTTTAACAATGGTGGCCTGATCGAGCTCGCGCAGAAAAAACTCCTGACCATCCTTGAGACCCTCTTTTTGAATGGGAGTCAATTTGACAGCAGCGGTAGACATGAGGAATAGAATCAGAAAATTGAGATGCACGAGAACTTTAAACATGGACTCATTGTATTGCAGCGCTCACAAGCTTTCAAGAAGGTGATCTTGTGAGCAGCTATTCAAATTCTCTCTGTGATGCCGATATTTTTAGGAAACTCACATGAAGGAAATGGGGATAAAAATGAATAGAATCGTACAATTGATTGTTTTGAATTGCCTGTTGGCGCTCACTGGAGTTATGAGTACATTTGCAATGGTAGATCAGAAGCAGGGACTCATTCATTTTGAAATGGCGAACTACTTCCTTCAAGGTGGAGATTACAAGAACGCCATCAAGTACTATCGTAAAAGCCAAAGCAAGTTGGGAATCGAGGATCTGGAGATTGTTCATTGCCGAAATATGGCGAATGCCTACATGATGGTGGAGGATTTAGACAACACTCGTTCTGTGCTTGAAAGTTGCATCAAGACTTCTGATTACAAGAAGATTGAGCAGTCTGCTGCACTGAGAGAAGTTTACAAGGTTTATGCTCAACTGGTTGCAGATCGAATCAATCCTGATATTCTGGATAGAAAGAGAGAAATGGTGAAACAGCGAATGCAAAAAATGAAGCAGGCTGCTGCCACCAGAAAAGGTCCCAAGTTGGGCTTTAAGTAAAGGAAATCAGGTGCTCACACAATCCCTCCTGGAAGCACAGGAGAATCTTCAAGAATTTGTAAGTGATCCAGAGCTGGAAGGAAAGTTTGAACAGGCAGTAGACATTTTGATCACTGCTTTTGCAAATGGAACAACGGTTCTGTCCTGTGGTAATGGAGGCTCTTGCTGTGATGCGATGCATTTTGCAGAAGAGTTTTCAGGAAGGTATCGAAAGGATCGCAAGGCACTGCCAGCCATGGCGATATCGGATCCTTCCTACATGTCCTGCGTAGCCAATGATTATGGCTATGATTTTGTTTTTTCAAGAGGAGTCGAGGCCTTCGGTAAGAAAAATGGAGCATTACTGGCTATCAGTACAAGTGGTAACAGCAAAAATGTTATCGAGGCTGCCAAAAAGGCCCGGGAAATGAAAATGCAGGTGATTGCCCTGAGTGGAAAAGGTGGCGGTGAACTCAAAAATCACTGTGATGTCATGTTTTTGGCACCGGGCAAGAATACCGATCGTATTCAGGAAATTCACATCAAGGTGATTCATACCTTGATTGAGGGAGTGGAAAGGGTTCTGTTTCCAGAAAACTACGAATCTTGACCTATGAGCAAGGGCACCAGGAACCTCCCCGAAGTCTTTCAGGAATTTCAAGAAAGTGGTAAAGCCCTTCCCAAGTGGGTTTTTCAGTCCAGTAGTGCAATTCAATTCTGGGAGAATCACGGCGACTCATTTCTGGAGTTGGTTAGACTCAAGCCTGATTGGCTAGATAATAGTTTTGAACATGTCAGCTCTACAATTTTTTTACAGAGCTTGAATCAAGCCTCAACGCAGCAGTTTGAAAATTGCTTTCCCATGATTATGGATGCTTCGCTTCTTTCCGCGATTAGTTTGGAAAAGTACTGGAAATCCCTGGAAAAGTCAGAAGAACTGGAGAGTCGCAAGCTTTCTATTGCCCGTTACTTTCTGTCAAAAAGGTCTGCTTTTGAAGCTCTCAAACCTGAGCTTCAAAGAGAAGTGTCCCGGACTTGTCTCTATTCCCATCCCTTATGGAATAAGCAAGACTACAGCAATTTTGACGAGAATTTGAAGTCTGCACTTTCTGAGGAATTAGTTAATTTCTGGAATCAGTACAGTTCAGAGCTTCAGATACTCTATTTGCAGCATCCTGGTGGCTTGTGGTCTGAGTTTTTAAAACAATGGATTTACCTGGTTCTTCTGGGCAAAAATGAGAGCAGGGATCTTCTGCTTCAATTGCTGGGACAATATCATCAAAATACGATTCTGTCTTCACGGCAGTTTCCCGACATCCAGGCGAGGTTTCCCAAGCTTCTTGAATCTGCCCAAATCGCATTTCAGAATGACAAAGAAAAACTGTTGGATTGCGTCAAGCAGGAAATGCTTTCTCAGGAGAACTTTATGAAATTGATCAACAGTCATACCACTCAGGTTTTTCCGAAAGAGCTTGCCTTTACAGTTGTGGTGACATTACTTTTTTGCTGGTTTTTTGACTGGGAAAACGTCTACTACTGGATGAGTCTTACTGCTGTTTTGAATTTTGTGGAAGCCTGGTTTGCTTTTCTCAGACCGTACAAGCCCTACTATCTTTTCAAGTTTAAACTTCAGGGACTTAAATTCATGAAGCGAACTCCTACAGAAATTTTTTCCTTTCTCGCCTTGATGGGCTTCGAACCCGAAGAGGTTCGTTTGAAGATTTTGTGGAACTCCATGAAGCAGGATTCATGGTATGTCTTTCCCTTGTTAAAGTGTTGAACAAGTCCGGTTAAACTCAGTAAACAAAAGACTTTGACACCAAATGTCAAACAGATTAACAGATTGTCCGAAGGGATTCATTTCAGTGATTTGCAAAGCGCCTCTTTTTCACTGACTTCCTGTACGCGAAAAGTTCAAACACTAGATTCTGGATAAATTCGATCAAGCTTCCAAAGGAAGTTCAGGAATGCACGAATGTGCCGAAACTCCGAACTATTTTGGTCAGAATTCACCAATTTTGTAAGAATACGTCCCTCTTTTGATGTTTCCTGTCCCGAGCTCCTTTTCAAACTGGTCAGCTTTCGAATATCATTTTATTGAACTAACTTTGCTTGATTCAGTGGGATTTCCCTCAGCTTGAACTGGCAAAGAGTTTGTAAAGGGATTGATGAGTCATGGATGATTTTGTTTTTTTTCCGCATCCAAGTGGAACAGGAAACTTGCTGCGTCCTGGTCAGCAATTCTCATTTTCCCAGCCGAAAGCATCGAGCAATACTTCAAATCTCGTGAAATATTGGCAATTGGTTCCAAGTTCACAGGCGAAGCCTAAAGAAGGAGGCACCTCCACTGAAACGCCGGCTTACCAGCTGAGTAGTCGGGCAGTGTTCAGCTTCTCGGATATGGAGCTGGAAGAGGGAGTGAAGAAGCTGGGGGATTTTCTATTGGACTCTGATGCCAAAATCGAAGATGCCAGGGAAGCTTCCTTGTTTTTCACGATTCTGGAGAGGCAGCGTAAAGTGAATTACTCACTTTACCAGTTCTTTGAAATGCTTCGAGAAATCGATCCCAATCGAGGTAGACCCTACCGAATGAGACTGGTTCGCGCCCTTCACCCCTATTTTGAAAACAAAGTGGTCGCCAAAGTGGTCACCGAAGCTCTATCCAGAGAGTGGAAAGCAGCCCAGAAGTAAGAACAGGGCAAGGATGATCATAAATCTCTTGAGGGTAGCGTTAACCATGATTTGGCGGATCTGCTGCAATTCAACAAGCGGTTCTTAAAATGGTCAGGATTCTTTAGAGCTCTGAAGCGCAAGGAGTCCAGTGTTACTGGTTCCGGTACACTCGTGGATGTTTTCAAGGAGAAGGATTCCATTTATTGTGGAAGCCTCCTTGCAATACTGCAGAATACGGAAACTATCCAAAAAGAATTCCGTCAGGTAATGAGTAACATGTACTCTCAATTTATCGCGGGCCATCAAGGCTTGTTTCAGGCTTTCGAAGGAAATTCCATGGCTCAACGCAAGGACGTCTACACCTTCTTGCATCAAATTTATGTAGCCATGATGATTCTGGAAGTTCTCGAGCATTACTCCAAGATCTTGATGCTCGATGGACCGTCAGCCAGGACAATTTGCCCGGACAAGAAACAGTTTATTGCCAATCACCTGGCCAGAATCCACAGCAAACTGATGGCTGGTAGACTGGGAACAATACAAGCATTTGCTGACTTTCTAAATCCTGACTTCTCTGTTCAGAACTTTGTTGACGTTCGCTATAGTCGCAAGGAAATCTATATTCGAGTGGAGCAGCCCATTGTGAACAAGAAGTTTTTCTTTACCTACGATGGTAGTGTCGATAAGCTGGATGCAATACAGGTAACCATGGACAAAGGCTGACAAGCCACTTCAAGCCGTGGTCCTGGACTCATTCAGTTTAGCAAAGGAAAAATCCATGCGCTTTCATGCCAGTAACTTCTTTGATTTGACTCAGTTCGAACATGCCCAGTTGTTTGAAGGACTCGAAAATGTTTGGGATGTTCTTGGAGATCCGCTTAAGAACTTTTGCTCTCATTTGAGTGGCAGAACTATTGAGGGAGAAGTCATGGAAGGGGCCCATCTCATGGGAGACGGTATTTATATTGGTGAGGGAGTAGTGGTCGAGCCCGGTGCACTCATCAAGGGACCTTGCTATATTGGTCGAAACGCCGAGATTCGTCACGGAGCCTATATTCGTGGAAATGTGATTGTAGGAGAAGGGGCAGTTGTTGGGCATTCCACAGAAGTAAAGAATTCAATTTTTCTGGATGAGGCGAAAGCAGGGCACTTTGCCTATGTGGGTGATTCAGTATTGGGTAAGGATACCAACCTCGGTGCTGGGACCAAACTTGCGAATCTAAAAATTATTCCCGGAAACGTAGTTTTGAATATTGATGGAGAAAAGCTTGATTCCGGGCGGCGTAAATTTGGAGCCATTCTGGGAGACAAGGTCGAATTGGGTTGCAACAGTGTAACTTCACCAGGAACGATTCTGGCTCCGGGCTCCATGGTTTACCCGTGCATTGGAGTACGTGGAGTATTTTTACGTAAAACAGTTCTGCGTGAATCCAACATGGTTCTCAAAAGAAAGCAGAATTTTCCTGATATTGGCGTCAAGTAGATTCATTTCCACTTAATTAGACTGTTTTTCCCGTAAGCCTTGCCATCGGCGTTTACGCGATTATTCTTACATAAAGGGCTAAATATATTTCAGTTTTGTCTGAAAATATTTTTGTTGCAAGGATTGCCATTCTCTCAGAATTGATTATAACTGCATGTTTTCCGATGAATTCGTAACGGTGTGAACTGCATGCGGGCAGTTGGGAGGGATGAAAATGGCGAAGAAAGTATTTCGCAGACGAACATTTGAAGGAATTTTACCCTCAGTAAGGAGGGATGCTATGGACTTGAAACTTTTAGATTTGGACTTTGAAGATATTTTTCTTCCTGTAGAGGAAGGAAAGCCTACTGATCTGGACGATTCCGGAAACATCAAGTGGGAAAACTTTGTTACAGAGAACATCCTCAAGAAGGAAGGGATTCCCCTGACTACTGAAGAGGTATCGCAAATTCTACGTCCTGAAAAGTACGCAGCCTGAAGCTGACAAAAGATTCTTTTCAAAATTTTACAGTTTTTGAAAGCTAAGGAGCCCTGGTGGCGACTTAGACTTTCCTGAGCTGGACCCCAAGGATTTCACCAAAAATTCCAAAAAAGAGTGCCGGGCTTGACTCAAGCGCTATAATAGCGCGCCTGTTTCTGAAATTCAGTATCATACTGTGGACTCAGAACTTGCAATTCCACTTACCCGGAGTTATCGATGCAGATTGTAGTAACCGGAATGGGTCTTCTGACTCCCTTCGGAACAGACATAAATCAGGTTTTTGAAAAGCTGCTTGCTCAAGAGAACGCGGTTAAAGATATCGAGAGCTTTCCTTGCGAAGACTTTCCCGTTAGATTCGCAGCTGAAATTCAGGACTTTGACCCAGAAGAATACATTCCCGACAAGAAGAAAGTACGACAAACAGCCCGGTATATCCAGTATGGGATGGCGGCTTTGGAGGGTGCTCTGGAAATGGCGAGCCTGCCCGATGACAGTTTGGACCCCACAAGAATTGGTGTTCTGGTTGGGTCTGGAATGGGCGGGATCGATGTATTCCAGGAGAATGTGATTCGAGGTCATGCTCGCGGTCCTCGACGCTATAATCCCTTTTTTATTCCTATGGCAATTTCTAACATGCAAAGTGGCTTTATGGCTTTGGAAAATAATTTTCAAGGGCCCAACTATTCGATTTCAACAGCATGTGCTACCGGGAATCATTGCATTATTGAAGGCGCTTCATGGATAGAGAGGGGTCTTGTGGATGTGGTGATTGTTGGAGGTAGTGAATCTCCCATCAATGAAAGCGGGATGGGTGGTTTTGCTGCGATGAAAGCGCTATCTACCTGGAATGATGATATGGAAGCGGCTTCCAGGCCATTCGATCGCCTGCGGCATGGATTTGTAGTGGGTGAGGGATCAGGTATTCTAGTATTGGAAAGCTTGGATCATGCCAAAAAGCGTGGAGTAGAGCCTCTGGCAAAATTTATGGGCGGAGGAATGAGTTGCGATGCCTATCACATCACTTCTCCCCATCCGGATGGGGAAGGTGGAGCCAGAGCTATGCAGATTGCACTGGATCAGGCCCAACTATTACCCGAGCATGTGGACTGGATCAACGCCCATGGAACCTCTACCAAGCAAGGAGATCTTGCCGAATCTCGTGCCATTTATTCTGTCTTCAAGAATCATGGAAACGACATACTGGTTCACAGTACCAAATCAATCTTGGGTCATAGTCTGGGAGCGGCAGCGTCAATTGAAGCAATCTTGCTGATCGAAACCCTCCGCAGGGGAGTTCTTCACCCCACCAAGAATCTTCAGGATCAGGATCCCGAGATCAAACTGAGTATTGTTAAGGGTGAACCAATGGAGAAGAAGCTTGAGATTGGCATGTCCAATGCTTTCGGGTTTGGTGGACACAACAGCAGTGTCTTGTTTTCAAATTTGCCTTGATTAATACTACTGCTGCATGAGCAGAAGCCCTGATCCCTTCTCAAAGTGGTACTGTTTTCCGCGCCGGGGTTGACGATTACAGGTGGCTTTTTAAGCTTTTACTTTTACAAGCAGATAAGAAGAAAAAAGTGAGAATATTAATAGCTTTGCTGGGTATGTTACTGGCGGTTCAATCGTCAACTGCGCAAATTGTTTCCTCAGGCGGTTATACTTTCTATATTGATGCTGTCAATTCAAGGTACCAAAACGTAAATCATGCACGAGCAAGTGTTCAGGTGTCTGGATCAACTGCATATGTTACAGTTCGTGCAGACGGTTACAGAGATGGTCGAGCAACAATCTACCTGCGAGAATCTCAAAAGACTTACAGGGAAAGAGTTAGACTGGATGATCCAACAATCTTTTTCACCATTCGTGATCATGCTGGTCAGCGTATACAGTCCTATGTTGACCAAAATCAATTTGGAGCCTGGGGTGACGAGTACCGTTTCGAAGTTCGTTTGAGTGAAGATGGTTTCACCAAGTTCACCAGAACTGACGTGGATGTTCGCGTGAATCACATGACTGCCTGGGGCGAAAGAATTTACATCAAAGGTTCCGGAGAGAGAAGACGGGTAGAAGTTACCATCAAGAGAAGAGACCTTAGAAGCTTCTCCAATCGTATTGAAGTACAGCTTCCAAGAGACTCTGAGTTGAGCAAGAGTAGAAAAATCGCTCTGCAATCAACAAATTACCAGCTGCTCAACGGTGAAGAACTTGAGTTAAGTGCTGAGCAAGTTCAGGAACTGGAGACCGTGCAGGGTGAGTTGAAGACGCTACTTCAGTAGGTCAGTAAAGTAGAAAAATTCGTTTTTGCGGATGACTAGATTGCCCCGAAGGCCTTTGATATAATGCTGCGGCTTTCGGGGTTTTTTGTTTGCTGGCAGTTCTTTGTCAGGTGTAACTTCGAAAGAGTATCAAGCATGTCATTTGCAGGAAAGGTGGAGTCATGGCAGTTAAAGTTGCAATCAATGGTTTTGGTAGAATTGGAAGATGTTTTTTCCGTCAGGCAATGAAAAATCCCAATGTGGAAATCGTGGGTATCAACGATTTGACAGACAACAAAATGTTGGCTCATCTTTTGCGCTATGACAGTGTTCATGGGGCATTCGACGGTGAAGTCGGACTAAGTGAAAATGGTCTTGTGGTTGGTGGTAAGGAAGTTCAGATTACTGCGATCAAGGAACCGGAAGAGTTACCATGGGGAGAGCTGGGAGTAGATGTAGTCGTTGAGTGCACCGGTATTTTCCGAACTCATGAAAAGGCCAGCAAGCACATCAAGGCTGGGGCAAAAAAAGTAATTATTTCAGCACCTTCCTCGGACCCTGACCTTACCGTTGTGATGGGTGTTAATGAGGGTGAATACAATGCTGAGAAACACAACATCATTTCCAATGCGAGTTGTACGACAAACTGTTTGGCACCAGTGGCCAAAGTGATTGACGACAGGTTTGGTATTGTGTCTGGATTGATGACGACGATCCACTCCTATACTAACGATCAGAAAATTCTGGACTTACCTCACTCTGATTACCGAAGAGCGCGAGCTGCGGCAATGAACATGATTCCAACCACAACTGGAGCAGCTCAAGCGGTAGCCAAGGTATTGCCTCAGCTTGATGGAAAACTGACCGGAATGGCGATACGGGTACCAACTCCAAATGTTTCTGTTGTGGATGTTAGTTTTGTTGTCTCCAAGGCCACCAGCGCTGAAGAAGTGAACAAAGCTCTCGAAGAAGCGGCAAACTCCAGTTTGAAGGGTTATCTGGTGTACTGCTCTGAGCCATTGGTTTCCGGAGACTTCAATGGTTCTCCAGCTTCAAGTACAGTGGATGGCTTGAGTACGCTTGTGCAGGACGGAACTCACGTAAAAGTTCTGAGCTGGTACGATAATGAGATGGGTTACTCTACAAGACTGGTTGATTTGATTCAGCACATGTTTTAAGGATAGATTCAAGCAATCAATAGGGGAGTTGTCTGAGGGCAACTCTCCTGTAATTTTTAAGGATAGATGAAATGGAAGCTGGAATGTTTTTTCAATTGGGACTGGCTGTGGGTGCCTTTTTGATGCTGGTTCTCATGATTGTTGTGTTCAGCATTCTGGATATCAATCGTGAATTCACAGAAAGTAAGTAAAGTTAGTCTCTGCGGTGCAAAAATGTAGATTCCGAGTTTTTGGGGTACTGAAGGTACAGTCGGAACTCCGGAAGCAAGATAGAGTTATGCTCTTTAAACCACTGAATTTTCAGGTTGTTTTTTGACTGCAGACTGGCTTTTCTCCAGAACTTGCCCGAATACATTTGATCATCGAGCAGGTTCATCGCGTAAACAGCTTCTAAATCTGCATGATTCAGCTTGTATTTCTCTTCCCACCATTTAAGAAAGTGCAGCATTTCAAAGCGAGAAAGACGATTGTAGCTTCGATAATCACTTTCTTCTTCACTCACAAGATGGCTCTCGATTTGTTCAAAAGAGTATTGAAAGGGGTTAAAAGTGCCTTTCCTCATTTGGCGGTCTTCGTGAAAATAGCGCAAAAATTGAGGGTGATCTGAATAATCCCGACTATGAACGAGATTTCCAAAGACAAAAAGTCCGGTGATTACCACCAGAATCGTGAAGGGGTTCAAAACTCTACGCATCCCTATCAATTTCGACCTTTTCAAGGCTCAAATTTAGATCATTGGTTGGTTTTCTTTGCTCCCTCGGCTGTTGAGGAGAGACTGAATGATTCGGTTCACCAGATGGGGCAGCTCTCCGATGCAGACAGGGAAAAGCTTTGTGTTGTGGCTGTGGATGGAGGAGTCTTGACTGCCCGGGAGCTCCACCTCAATCCAAATTTTGTTCTTGGTGATGGAGACTCTGTGGAAGAGTTGCTTGGTCGCAGCTTTCCTGGGTCTGAGGAGCTTCAGACGGATGCGAATTCATTACAAAAAAATGGTACTTCAGCAGAAGAATCGTCTGGGAATACTTCTGAAAATGGGTCTTTTATTGAAAATCGTCCTAACCTCGATTTGGCACTTCCTCGCTCGAAAGACTTCACCGATGGTGAGTTGGCATTAGAGCTTGTCCGTCACTTTCGACCACAAAGAATCGAGTTTTTTCATTTCTTTCAAGGTCGATGGGATATGACATTTCTTAATTTTCAGCTTTTATGGACTCATTCCTGGATGGCAAATCACTTGAAGATTCATGCCGGAGAAGAAGTGGTTTATTTCCTGCAAGGTTCTACAGATCTACGGTTCAGGAAGGCAGGAAGATTCTCTATTCTCCCTTTGGAAAGATTGAAACTAGTATTTCTGAAGGGGAGCTTATATCCTCTAGATGGACTAGATTTGCATCCCGGATCAGGTTTTTCTTTATCAAATCAATGTACGGGGCAAGACTTAAGCATCAAAATGGACAATCAGGGTCTCTATCTCTTGATCTGTGAGATCGGTTCGGAAGTGGAAGTTTTATGAAAAAAGCAACAAAACTAACCCCTCGCGAGATATCGATACTGGCAATTGTATTGTTGTTGATTCTGGATATTTTCTTTTTTCAAAGTCTGCCCTCCGTCAGCACCGTTCGACGTTTCTTTTTGCAGGTAGAAAGCAGAGTTTATGACTACCGCACAAGAATGCGGGCTATGGCTGGCCGTGAAGCCGACATTATTGCTTTGCAGCAGGATGTGGACCAGAAGAACTTCGAGGTGGGATCCAAGGCATTCATTGAGAAGTATGACAACTTAAGTGTGAAAAGCCCTGCCAGTAAAGACATTGTAATCCTGGCAATTGATGAAAAGACCATGGATGACATCGGCCAATGGCCGATCAAGCGAGATCAATACAAGAAACTTTTGGACCGCCTCATTGGAGAAGGTGGTGCAAGAGCGGTGGCATTTGACATTGTTTTCTCCGAAAGGAGTGATCAGGCCGGAATTCAAGCCCTTCAGGATATTCGTGACAATGCTGACCCGGAAGTGAAGCAAGTCATTGATGAAAAGATTAAAGCGCTGGACTACGACCATATTCTCACAGAAGCTTTTGCAAAGTACCCCCAAAACATTATTGCAGGGTACACAACCCTGTCTTCTTCAGAAATTCTGGGTAGCAATAAGAAAGAAGTGACTCTCTACGAAAAAAACATGTCGATTAATTTTTCTAATCGAGGGGACTGGCTAGAAGCACTTCCCCGATATCAAGCTGTAGTAGCAAACTTTGATGAGCTTCAAAAAAGTCTGAAGTGGCGAGGTTTTTACACAGTAATGCCTGATGGTCATGACGGAACCGTGAGAAAGGCTTCCATTCTGACCAGGTACCCCGCGAAAATGATTGGTGAAGATGGAAAACTCTATGAGAGTCAGGTTCATGTTTTTCCTTCTTTGTCCTTTGCTACTTTTTTGGCCTTTCAAGGTGTAAAAAGTACGCCGGAACCATTGGGTAGCTTCCTTTATTTAGGGAGCATGACTGACCTGGTTTTGAAGGACACAGTCCATGATGCACTCAAGGCAAAGGTGGAGAGTGCCCTGCTTTCATTTCCTGGTCTAACCCCCTTTCAAAAGCAGTTGTTGCAAAAGATTGTGGATCGTCAGGATTATCATTCTGGGCGCTATATGGATTTCAACCGGACCCTGGCCAAGTACAGTGCGGGCTCTTTTGCGAAAACGGAATCCATGGATATGGGTTTCTATCTTGAAATGGACATGCTTCGTACCAAGCAGGACTTCATTATTGAGCATATCTTTAGGGACTGGGATAAGGCAACACGCAAAAAGTTTATGGACAGTGAATCTATCGAAGAATTCAAGATTCCTCTGGAAACGGTATACAAGAATCTGGACAAGAATTTGGCTCATATGGTCGAAGTCAATTTGTTGGACCCTGTTCGCTGGAGTCTGGACAATCTCTACAGCTTTCGCGATGGTTTGAAAGAAAAGCTGCTTGAACATGCACGAAAGCAGCTGGCGGTTTCTCCCGAGTTTATCAAGCAGTTCTTTAATCAGGAAAATCTTCATGCAACTGATAAGGGAGCTATTCTCGCAGACATGGACGGGACGGCCTACATTCCTTATCGTGGAATCGGAAATGACTATGTCTATTATTCTTTTGCTGATGTAGTCCTCAGAGACAAATTCTCCGGTACTTTCCTGAGCTTGCCCACTCCTGAAGTTTCTTTAAAGGAAGCTTTTCAGGACAAGATTGTTCTCATTGGTCCAACTGCTGTAGGTATCAATGACTGGCGTGTTACACCGGTAGGGCGACAGGTCAACGGGGTGGAAATCCACGCCAATATCGTAGATATGCTAAGACATGGTGACCAAATCATCCGTGGTCGTGCCAATCTTTATACAGTGGCAATTCTCTTCCTGTTGTCTGTTGTGGTTTCCTTTCTGCTGAACAGGTTAAGCGCTCTTTGGGGCTTGTTGATCACAGGTGCGCTCCTGTTTTCCTACATGAGCTTTTGCGGGTTCATGTTTGACCAACATCATCTCTACTTCCAGTTTGTGCCAGTAGGAATGCAACTCCTGATCTTCTATATTTTGCTTTACACCCGAAACTACTTTCTCGAAGAGAGGGAGCGTCAGAAGCAGGAAGCGGAGCGCAAGAAGACGCGAGATGCCTTTCAGCACTACGTAAATGCTTCGGTTGTGGATCAGGTTTTGAATGATCCTGACAAGTTGAAACTTGGGGGGGATCGAAAGCAAATTAGCGTACTCTTTTCCGATGTGCGTTCTTTTACAACAATTTCCGAAGGGCTCTCTCCGGAGGATTTGGTGGCTCTGATGAACGAATATCTAACGGACATGACAGACCTGGTTCTTCAGTATGATGGAACCCTGGACAAATTTATTGGTGACGCGGTGATGGCTTTTTGGGGTGCTCCCATTGAGCAGGAAGATCATATTTTTCGCTCAGTGAGTTGTGCGATAGATATGAACTATCGCATTGAGGAAATGCGTTCGCACTTCCTGGAGAAGTACAATGTTCCAATCTACGTAGGTATTGGAATTAACACTGGTCCGGCTGTGGTGGGAAATATGGGTTCCAAGAGCCGATTTGACTACACAATGCTGGGAGATACAGTTAACCTGGGTGCCCGACTTGAAGGTCAAACCAAAAACTACGGTGCAGACCTGATTATTGGGGAGAATACCTTCAAGAATCTACCGGAGAACTTTGCAGCGACTCGTTTTCTTGATCTGATTGCAGTGAAGGGGAAGACAGAGCCGGTTAAGATTTACGAATGTCCAAAGTATATCAAGGATTGTGATGACCGCTTTCTCGAAGGATTGGCCAAGTTTAACGAAGCGGTAGACAAATACTATATGGGTCGAAACTTCAAAGAAGGTATTCAAGTTTTTCAGGATTTGAAAGAGTACCGTGGCGGTGAGGATAAAGCTTGTGATCTCTACATTGAGCGCTGTACCGAATTCTTGGAAAATCCGCCAGCAGACGAGTGGGACGGTGTCTTCGTAGCAACATCCAAGTAAATGAAAAAAAGCCCGGAAAATTTCCTGGGCTTTTTTCTTTCAATCTTGTAGTTGTTAAGTTTGGCTTCGGAACCGGCAAATACCTCCGCCAATCGGAAAGGAGACTGTCGTACCTTTCAACTACAAAACTCTAGAGCTTAAGGATTTAAATCAAACCGTCAAGCTTTAGTTTTTACGTCAGTTCTTTCTGATTTGTTTCCGCCAAATTGAAAAAAATGGAAAATGATTTCTATCGATACAGGCAGACTGCTTTTCAAGGATATAGAATCCATGGTTTGGGATTGATACTTTGGGTTTAAAAAATTCTGCTGCTCACTAGCGCTTGATTTGTCGAATGATTCTCGATGCCTGGAATACTCAGCCCTTAGAGATTCGCAGCAAAAACTATTTTCAAACAGTCTTCAGGAAGTATGTGACTTTTCGAAAGCCTTATTACTACGGTGGATGGAAGAAGATGGGTGAGTTGGAAAGAACCAGAGATGAGTTGATGTTTACGGGTTCCTATTCTTTCAAGTACCAATCCGGGAATCTTTGATTGAAGATATGCTGTTTTATAGTATCGGGATGTTCAAATCAGTGGTCCGAACGTGGGTAGGTTTAATGACCTGTCTTGATCGTAAAGTTACTCAGTAAACTGGTTTAATCGTGGATATAGTGAAGAAAACGGCAAGTTCTTCAGCGCGCTTTGGCAACACAATAGCAGGTAGTGCGCCAATGAATCGGAAGACTCAGTGCAAATCTCAAAAGGGTCTTTTTCCACCCAGGCAGGCTAGGTAGCAAGAAACTGTCATTGCCCGTTTCCAGTACGTCAAAGGGGTAATATCCCTGTAAAACTGTGCGTAGTGTCTGAGGGCAATAGTAAAAGACATGATGCCAGGTGTCGTAGTGACGTCCCCGCTTTTTCCTTCGAAGGCCCAGTTTGCCCTGCATAGTCTTGAACCTGCTGGAAAAGGAATGGATATTGGGAACTCCGATAAAGAGAAGTCCTCCAGGCTTGAGAATTCGATGAATTTTCTCAAGGTAGGGACGTGGGTCTTTTAGATGCTCCAGGACTTGATCCATGTACACCAGATCATAGTTGTTTTCCGTTAATTCAAGCTCAAGAAAATCACCGTGGTAAAGAGGGCACTGGTATTTGGATTTGAGGGTTTCGACGGTGTTTTGGTCAACATCGAAACCTTCAACCTCATAGCCTTTCTCCATGCCCGCTTCCAGCTCGAAACCATTTCCGCAGCCTATGCAAAGCACTTTTCCCGGCTTTTGAAATTTAAGCAGACTTTCGTAATGATCCAGATGAAGTCGCTTGTGAGCCTTATCCAGTTCCGGTTCGCTTCCATCCATTTCCTCTTCGTGAATGTATCCCGCATAAAGCTTTTGTAGATAATCATCACTGTAGGGAGGATTCATTTGCTTGCAGGAGCAGGTGGAGCAGCGGGCAATTTTCACACCCCGATAATCCAGGTCATAGTCCTGCAAACTGTCCTTTTGACAATGAGGACATTGCTTTAAAGGACTGTCAAAGTCGACTGGGGGTGATGTTTCAGGGCCGGCCATAACTTGATTGTACCCAAAGCATTCTGGACAAACAAGTTTCACAAGCTCCATTGGATGGGCTATCATCCTGTCCATGGGATTGACTGTTGCCATAATTACTTTCAATGAGGAAAAAAAGCTTGCGAGAACATTGCAGGCCGCTTCAAAAATAGCGCAGGAAATAGTCATTGTGGACTCCTTTAGCACTGATGAAACAGTGAGTATTGCCAAGAGTTTTCAAGCCACTGTGTTGCAAAGAGAGTTTGATGGCTTTTCTTCCCAAAAGAACTATCTTTTGGACAACTGTCAGCAGGATTGGGTACTTCTCATCGATGCGGATGAGGTGTTGACTCCCGTTCTCTGTGAGGAGATTCAGGGGATTATCAAGTCTGACAAAGCTTCTTTCGATGTCTATGAGATACCTTTTCGCTCCTATTGTTTTGGTCGTGAAGTTCGGCACGGAGGGTGGTCTCACTTTTCCAAGATCCGGCTCTTCAGGAATGGCTCTGTACGTTTCGGGGGCGAAAAAGTTCATGAGCGCTTTGTCTTGAAGGAGGGCTCAAGCAAGGGCAAAACCAGGGGTGACCTTCTCCATTACACCTATGATGATATGGAAGAGTGTATGGAGAAATTTAATCGCTACTCCAGCTCTGGAGCCCAGGACATGTATGAACGAGGCAAGAAGCCTTCTGTTTTCAAGCTTTTGTCGAATCCTCTCTGGATGTTTATTCAGCGCTATATTTTAAAGCGTGGCTTTCTCGATGGAGTGACCGGGCTCATCCTGGCTTTGTATGTTGCAAGCTATCACTACGCAAAATACGCCAAACTCTATCAACTGCACTGGCAAAAAGAGGATCGTTAGAATGTGCGGGATTCTCGGGGTTCTGGGTAGACTTGAGCCCACCCTTTACGAAGAGCTTCAGCAACTTCATCATCGAGGACCGGATCAGGAAGGGGTTTTGGACCTGCCAGAAATCCCGGCCAGTCTGGCTCACAAACGTCTCTCTATTCTCGGAATAGAAGAAGGTGCACAGCCAATTGTGGATGATCAGGGGAGGGCTTTGGTTTTCAACGGTGAAATCTATAATTGCCTGGAGCTGCAACGGGAGTTTGAACTCAATGAGTCCAGTCGCTCGGACAGCTTGATTCTTTTTGAACTGCTTTGTCGCTTTGGAGTTGAGATATTGCCTCTCTTGAGAGGGATGTTTGCCTTCTGCTTCGTAGACTCGAGAAGGAAGACTGGTCTACTGGTTCGGGATCCTTTTGGGATGAAGCCGCTTTATTTTCGAAAAAGTGGAGACTTTCTTGAGTTTGCCTCGGAAGTTCGAAGCTTCGCAAAAAAGGGCCAGCTTTGCGAGTCCGGAGTTCTGGAACTTCTCTATACCATGCACCCATCACCGGGTAGTAGTGTATTCAAGGGTGTTGAGGAACTCCTCCCGGGTCAATATCTGTTCTGGGAAAATGGTAAATCTGAAATTCAGTTCTTTTTGAGTTTGTCCGAGATTCTGCATTGGGGAGTAAATCAGTCCACAGGGAATGACCAGGACCTTGCCAATCAATTGAAAGAAGCCAGTCAGCGTCACCTGCTTTCCGATGTGGATGTTGGTCTTTTGCTCAGCGGGGGTCTGGATAGTTCCAGCTTGCTGTTGGCTTTGCATGAGAATTCTCAAAAGCTGGATTGTTTTTCCCTCGGATTTGATGATCCTGAATTTGACGAGAGTTCTCTTGCATCAGACTTAGCGAATGCAGTCGGGTATCCCTTTCATCGAGTCCCCTTTGAAGATGTTGATTTGAATAAACTGGATGAGATTCTTTCGAAAATGGATGGTCCTTTCGCAGATCCAAGTTATCTACCTACTTATCTTCTGTGCGAAGGGGTAAGCAAGACTCATAAAGTTGTTCTGGGAGGCGATGGAGGGGATGAAATATTTTATGGATATCCCACCTTTCAGGCTCAGGCCATTCTGGCCAAACTTCCCGGGTGGATTCAAAGTCTTTTGATGTCTTTTGGTTCAATCACTGGCAAGACAAGCGAGGGAAGGATTGGATTTCGAGAAAAGATTTATCGACTTTCCTTTGCCCAAACAAAAAACTCTCTTGAGAGGCACCAGGCCTGGATGGGTACATCTCACCCCCGATACTTTCCTGAAGTTATTCGAAGCAAAATGCTTGCAAGGCTGGCTTCACAGGCTGAATCTGAGGGGATGGACCCTGAGGATCCCTGGGACTTTGTTTTCTACTTTTATTTTCGCTTTTATCTGGCTTCTCAGGTCCTGATAAAGTCGGATCGTGCATCCATGGCTCACTCTCTGGAGCTGCGTTGTCCTTATCTTGATGTTGATTTCGTACGTGCGTGTTTTCAAAAGCCGAACAGTTCTTTTCCTGTTTTTCAAAAACCAAAACAAGAGCTTAGAAAGTTTTATTTGAAGGGTTTGAGCAAGCTGAAGATGAATTCACCCTATCTGAAAAAGAGGGGCTTTTCAGTACCTCTTCAAAAAGTCCTGCCGATGCTTGAAGAGTTAATCAGGCAGCGTCACGGACTTGATCTGAGTCCGTATCGAGGGGTCTACAGAACCTGGCCACACTTTGCCTACAGCTGTCTTGTTTTTTTGTATCACTTTCCCTCAGATCTTGTGATCAAGGAGCTAAAAAAACATCTGTGATGGATGTCTTTTGTCTTCTGTTGAAGAGATTTTTGAAAAAGCTCATGTTTGAGTCGAATTCAGAGGGCCTTTTTGTTCGACAACGGAAGTATGTCCTATTTGAAGATATTTTCTTGTTTGCTTGTCGCTGTTTTCTCGTCTGTCAGCTATGCCCACGACGGTCATCGCTTCTTTCGGGATTATGAAAACAAGATTTACAGTGGCTATGGCTCGGCTCATTTTGACGGGAAATCACGTCTTTGCTACAAGAGGTTCTTTGTTCCTACAAAGCAAAGCTATTATGACTTTCACTTCTTGCCCACTCACTGTAACGAGAAGACTTTGACAGTCGGACATCCGGCTCTTCGTCTACCCAAAGCTCCTGAAATTCCAAAGATAAAAGTTATGCGCCTTCATTCTGAAATTCATCGCGAGCTTCCTGATGGTTCGCTCGAATTCGCCAAGATAGTGATTAAAGGTTTTTTCGATCTTGCAAAGAGGGTCAAGCGAGGATTTCATGAGCAAGTCCACTCCCAGGCGCCCTGGAATCAAAAAGACTAGCTCTGAAGTTTCTCCATAATCCAGGAGTGGATCAATTGGTCCATCCATCTGCGGTTTTTCTTGCTGCGATGTAAAAACCCCAAATGCCCACCTCTGGAGCTGATGACAAGATCCAGATTTTCTTGTTGATGATTCACAAGTCTGGAGGCCTCCACCACAGGGTCATCAAAGGCTGCCAGCAAGAGGCAGGGGTTTTTTATCTCGTGAATTCTCTGGATGGTTCCACAACTTTCATAATAATCCTGGGCATCCTTGAAGCCAGCGAGCTGAGAGGTGATCTGGTCATCAAACTCCCGCAGTGTATAGCCAGGCATTTTTGGAATAGGCAAACTTGGTTCAAGATACTGTTTGAGTTCCTTATACTTCTTTAGAGTCTCGAAAAAGAAGTAATGATTGAAGGCTCTGTTTCTCCACTGGTCCAGTTTGGCAGCACTACCGGAAAGATCAGTGGGGGGGCAGATGGCAGCACTATAAAATGGAGAAGGCGAATAACTTTGTCCGGCACAGGCTGCCAGCATGAGGTTTCCCCCCAGTGAATAACCAACACCAAATAGGGGTAGTCCGGGCCAATTATCTTTGGCCCACTGTAGGGTTTGGACTACATCCTGACCTCTCCCACCGTGATAGATACCCTTGGAAAGTCCTTTTCCCGGTCCAATGTTGCGCATATTCATGGCATAAACGCAGAAACCTTCATCAATCAAAAGTTTACTCATTCTCTGGATATAGTCTGACTCGAAGCTTCCATTGAGTCCGTGAACCAGGACAGCAACAGCTCTAACCTCCTCACTCTTGCGGTATTCCAGAACTGCAATCTGATCTCCATCTTGCAGTTCAATCCAGTGAGTTTGACGAGTTTCCAGGGCAGGCTGCTGAAGGTAGAACTGAGCAGCGATTGTTTGAGTCCAGCTTCCCGACAGAAGGCTGGGCGCTTGAAATTGGGGCAGGCCTAGACGCTTAAGAATCTTATGACCACTTATCATTGCAGTGGGCCCACACGAACAACGATTTGCTGGCGAATCTCCACTTCCATTGGTCTGCCAAAGTGCTTGTTTAAAAGGGTTTGAAGTTTCCTGGCCCTTTTCTTGTCGAGAGGTTTTTCAGTTTCCAGATCAAGACGCAGGAGGTTTGGATTTCTGTGATCGACCTTCATACTGCGAATCCTGCTTCCATCCGGCCATTTTTCTTGTAGTTTCGTGAACTGACTTACAGAGGAGGGACTCAACTGCTGATAGAGGCGAATAGTGAGTGGGAAACTGATCACGAGAGATAAAATCAGAAGCACTTCAACGGCTCGTCTGGACCAGAGTCTTAGTGATCTGTTGTCTTCAGGGGGTTTCACGCCAAGGAGATGAAGCGTGCCTGCAGAGGCCAGGATAATAGCGATCAGGTTGATTCCAAACAAAGAGGCTGCGCCAAAACCCAGGGCGGTTTGTGCTCTTGCCAGACAAATTCCTGCACTAGCAAGCGGAGGAACAAGTGCTGCAGCAATGGCAACTCCCGGGAGGGCTCCCATTAGCCCTGGCCGAGCGGTGCTGTAGGCCGCTGCGATTCCGGATACAAGGGCCACAAACAGATCCAGTACATTTGGAGATGTTCGTGACAAGACTTCGTGAGAGAGGCCATCACCGGGCACCACGGCACCAACGAAAATTCCAATCAACATCGCGAGTAAAAAGCCGTTACCAATGGCGACTACCGCGTGTTTTACGAGAATGACATTTCCCTGAACTAGCCCCAGACCTGCTCCCAGCATGGGAGTCATCAAGGGGGCAACCAGCATTGCGCCAATAATAATCGCGGGGCTGTTTTGCAAAAGCCCGAGGCTGGCAATCAAGGATGATAGGACGATCAGGGTAAAAAAGTCGATATTGGATTTGCTCTTTTGATCAAGCTCTTCATAGAGACTAAGTCGGTCCTGTCTCTCAAGTACTGGCAGAATTTCACGGAAGTGCTCCACTACTGGTTTTTGAACTTTGACGACTTTGCCTCCACTGCGAGAGAAGACACCCACACCAGCATTCGCTCTGCTGTATAAGTCTTCTTCTTTAAAGGAGTGGAAGAGAAGACGGTGTAGTCGAGTGGTGGTGGAGGAGCCCACCAGAATCAAGCCAAAGTCAGCATTGCAATGCGTGGTTATCGCATGGGAAATATCTTCCCCGTAGACTACGCTTCGAGAGATTCTAAGTAGTGTACTACTGGGGATCTTGGCCTTATTGATCAAATCTTGCAAGGTCTTCTTACCGAGTTCCTTGGCTTCATCGTTGTTATGGGAAATCACATGAAAGATCTCCACTTGCAAGTCAGGATTTTTCTCCATCCAGTCTCTTGCAAATTCAAGCAGGGAAAGGCATTGAACATGGTTTTTCAGGCCTATGGCCAGACGAAACTTTCTTTTAAAGTCCGGCAAATTTCCGCGTAAAGTCAGGGTGGGGCAGGGAAGGATGTCTGTCCAGTTTTGCTTGAGGCTGTCTTCCACCAAAGAAGCAATCTCTTCTCGTCCCCGTGCGGCGCTGATGAGCAATTCAAATTTGTGTTCTGTGCAAAATTCATTGAGTAGCTGAAACTGATTTGTACCTGTAATTTGATGACATAGCAAAGTGATTGGAATTTTACCCAGATTGGAGTTTTGGGCTCTTTCATCGGGGTTCAGAGCACGAATCTCAGGAGATGACTGCCTGGGGCCTGAGAAGAAAACACACAGCTCAAGACTGAATTGCTCACTGAAAAAGCGACCCCATTCCAGCAAATTCTCAATTTCATCCCGGGGGTGAATCCAAAGGGCAAGTCTCATGACTTAAAACTTAGTGGAGAAAGCCCCTGGAGTAAAGAAATATAGTTTGGTTGGAACTTAAGAGCTCTTTGCCTTGTTCATTCCATCCACGGCTTTGTTTACGCCTGCCATGTGACCCATGATTTTACGCAGAGCGTTCACCATGTCTGCATAGGTTAGGCCGGAAAGAGGTTTGTACTCCTTCTCCTTGATTCTCTCCAGATGTTTTTCTCTGGTTTCCTGATTCATTTCCTTGAGGCGATCAATCATCTTGTCAAAGCGGGACATGTTGACTGTTTTCGGATCTTTGAGCTCACTGAACATAATTCCAAAGGTTTCTTCGATCATCTTGAGATAGGCTCCCAGTTCCTCTTTGGTAGACTCTGTAAGATCGTGCTTGTTTTCAGCCAGTCGACCTCGGAACCTGCCCAATAGTGCGATATAGTCAGAAATGGACTCAAGATCATCAGCAATAGAGATCAAGGCATTGATTCGATGAGTCTGTTCATTGGTCATGGGAACTTCCATTACCGCGCACAAATACTCTTGTATCTCTCTTTGCATATTGTCAGTAATCCCCTCATATTTCTCCACCTTGTCATGGAGTTCATGCAGGGATGGATCGAGAACATATTCATGGTTAATCTTGAGTTGCTTTTCAACCAAAGTCGCCATCTTCAAAGTGGCTCCATAAGCTTGCTCAATTGCGATTGCAGGCGCTACTGTTCTAGGCTCACCCAACATCTCCAGCTTTTCTACTTCATCGACTGGTTGATCTGGTGCCATCCAGGTTACGATTGAGGCAATGACTCCAAGGAAAGGGGTAAACACGATAGTTGCCGTGACATTGAAAATCGTATGGCTCATGGCGATATGCTTACCAATATTTGGTTTGGCTCCATCTACTAACGCATTGGGGTCTCCGGGCACCAGCCAGTCAATGAATTCAACGTAGGGCCAGAATACGCAGGCGAGAAGAAGTACAGCCGTACAGTTAAAAGTCATGTGGGCGTAGGCAGTTCGTTTGGCGTTGGTGGTAGTTCCAATGCTTGCAAGAAGTGCTGTGATAGTGGTTCCAATATTCTCACCCATGACGAGAGCGGCTGCCGTTTGAAACTCGATGGTTCCAGCTGTTGCAAGGGCGATGGTAATTCCCAGCATGGCAGAGCTGGATTGAATAATCATGGTAAGGATGCAGCCCACAAGTACGGTAGCCAGAAGTGAGGGAAGTGTGTCGGCGGTGAAGTAGGTGAGGTAGCTTTGGAATGTGGGATCCGTTCTTAGGGGTTTGAATGCTCCGCTCATTAACTGGAGCCCATAAAAAATCAGACCAAGTGAGAAGATCGTTCCACCAATGGCGCGAACCTTTTTGTTCTTCACAAAAAGGGCTGGAATAGCGCCGATTCCGATCATCTGGATTCCCCATTTGGAAACCTTGAGTGTAATGATCCATCCAGTGACAGTAGTACCAATATTGGAGCCAAAGATGATACTGATGGCCTGAGTCAGGGTCATTAAGCCCGCATTGACGAAACCAACGGCCATTACGGTAATCACAGAGCTTGATTGAACCAGCATGGTGAGACCACAGCCAACCATGACTCCCAATACTCTGTTTGCGGTCAAAGAAGAGAGAATTTTCTTAATCAGGTCACCGGACATGGATTGCAGACTGTCCGAAAGTTGCTTCATTCCAAAGAAGAATAGTCCCAGTCCTCCCAAAAATTTGAGAAGGATATCAAGCCAGTTGATTTCCATTTGAATTACTCCAGGTTGCGAATCGGGAAGAGAACAGGAAGGCCGCCGATTCAATAGATTTTGAGAACAGAATCAGGAAATTTGCAAAGATGCAGGGCTTATCTGACCGTAAAGCCAAAGATTGATTTTTATTGCCCTGCCTTAAAAGTTTTTGCTTTTCGAACATAGCGTCCCGGTCGCCGACCGGTCGGGGGTCTCACCCGTGCGTTCAAGGTCGCATTCTACACATCTACACCGATCTGTAAACAGTCCACTCTAAATACTGGAGTTTTTTTTGATGAAATTTCCAGGAATGGCTTGGTTGAGGACTTTCTGTGAGGGAATGGACTCTCAATCTCTATGTAATATTTATATTGAAGCTTTCTGAGTGGAAAATAAGAAAGCTAGCATTCAGCAAGTTGTGACAAAGTACATGCCAGGAAAAATCAGCTCATTTCGAGAGCTTCCCGAGCTGCGTTGAGTCCTGATTGAAAGGCTTCCTCAAACAGGGGGAGACCATATTGATCGCAATTGGTGGCAAAGAAGCCAGGTAAAAGCTGGTGACTGGTATCGCTCATTGAAGGCAGAATAAACCCAGGTGGGCAAAGGCTCATGGCGTGAGCAATTCTTCTGAAGATAAGTTCTTCAAATTCCGGGATAAGTTCTGGAAGGGCTCTTTGAAAGTCAGAAAGGACCAGCTCTTGTAATTGATCTAGACTTTGGGAATAAAAGGTCTTTAGATCCCAGTTCAAACGGGAGCTCACAGGAACGAAATGGGTTAGCGCAGCTTGCTTCTCTGGATCCTGATCGAGAAAGTTCGCATAGATGAAACCTACAGAGGGGCTATTGCTAATCACATTGTCCCAGCAAAACTTACTTGCATAGTGCTTGGCGCTTTTCTTGAGTAAAATATTGCTCACAAGCCAGCTGAGTTGAGATTTTTGTTTGAGACCGGAGGGAGAATTACCCAGAATGGCTGGAAGAGCGTGGGATTTCCCGGCAAATACTACTTGTTGGCTGGTCACCTTGTAACTCCTTCCATTCGAGTCACTCAGAAGACTTATCCAATGGCCTCTCTCATTACGGGATTGCAATAAAATAGTGCCTGTTCTTTTGCGGGCTCCAGAAATGGTTTCCAGTAGCTTATTCACCAGGTATCCGTTCCCCGAGGGATGGGAAAGGGTTCTTTGCAGATAGTTCCGGGGTCTGCAGGAAAAGTAGTGAAGTCCCACCCAAGCGCTCACATCCTTCGCCAGGCAACCGTAATCATCCATGCAGGCGTAGTCCACCACATCTTGAACAACTTCATCCCACAGATCATTTTCTTTCAGGTAATCCAGAAACGGTATCTGAAATAGCTTAATCGCCTTTGGGTCCCGCGAGCTCTTGCCGGTGGGCACTACGAACCATCTCTTGCCATCAGAGCCTGTATGGGTAGAGAGGAAAGAGCAAAACGACTCAAACTTTGAAAGTTTCGAGCTGCCTCCATTGCCTCCGTCATTAATCCCAGGTCTCCAGAAGCCATCTTCAAAGCTCTGTTCCTTATTGATTGTTTCCGGGACAAGGAGCTTTTCGTCGAACTCAGGAAGGTCCTTATCCCATTTTTTGATAATTCCAGATTCCGTCAGGAAGGCGAGAAGTTCGCGAGCTTCATCGGGGGGAGATACCAGATAATGAGCTCCAAGAGGAAGCTCGAGCCCGTTATGACTCAGGGAGCTGGCAGTTCCACCCCATTCATTTCCTGGGTCAACAAGCAAAAGCTCCTTTCCTTTTTTGGATAGGATTCTTGCGGCACTCAGTCCGGCTACCCCTCCTCCGGCAATCAAAACCTCAACATCACCTTCCTTTTTCGCTTCTTGCCAAAGCTTGGCGAGCCTGGAGGGGTCCCTGAGAAGGTGACCAAGCTTCAGCTCAGGCTCGTAGAAACTACACGGCACGGAGCTATCCGAAGGGGGCTGTTTTACAGAAGTATATCCTTGAGGGCCCAAAGCAAGGCTCAAAGTCCCAAGCTTTAAAAATTTTCTTCGAGAGAGGAATCTCACCAGATTTTGCGAATCGTTGGAAATTGTTTGAAGTAGAGTGAGTTTTGGGAGCTGCTGGCAGGTGCCATCAGATGATCCTGTGATGCTCCGGCATTGTAAGCTGGCTGTTCAAATCCGGAAGCGGAGCTTGTATTGCCCATCACCGGGCCTTCCCCAGGGATACAAACATCATTGATGGGATTTTGAACCTTGTGTGAGACAAACCCCCGAATTAGTAGCAAAGTCTGATCGTAGTCGGTCCCGGAGGTCATATCCACCATGGATTGATACTCGTCAGCTGTGAAGTGTAGGGGCAAGCCGGCGACTTTATGATCCGGAATTCCCAACTCCCGAATCAGGTCCATCACTTTGTGGCGCTGATTATCATAGAAATCCGTATCACTTCGAATTGAGTTCTTGTGCTGGAAAAAGCCTTGCAGTAAGGCTGGCATGTCCGATGGATCTTCTCCTTCAATGACATCAAGCAGACTCTCTACTTCAGCTTCAGTGAAATGAGGAGGCATTTCTGCTTCGCTGTAGACTCCCAGCTCTTCCATGGTTCCCTGAACATGCTCCACATAATTTTGGGAGCAATCTGTAGTGGAGGGTCCTACAGTGGTGAAACCCTGGGCGTGGAGCAGGGAGGTGCAAAAAAATGCAAGAAGAACAATGGCTTTAAGCATATTTAGAGTATAGCAATCTCTGGTTTGCTGTGAAATCGATTGAACACAGAAATGTATCTTCCTGGTGATAGGGCTTGCAAAAGAAAATGAATTTCAAGATATTGTGAACACTGTTACAGAAAAACTCTCGGTCCAGAAGCACTGTCTGGTGAAACGGAATGACCGGGTTCAACGGAGGATCTTATGTTGAAGCTCATGAAACTACTGGTTTTGATGCCATTGCTGGCCAATCTGATTTGGGCTTCCGGCTCGTACCACAAAAAAGAAGTAGCGAAGAAAGTTGTGAAGGAAGCTGTAAAGCCAGCTCTTCATCCCTACAAGCTGGATGCCAGTCATTCCAGTGTCACATTCTCCATCTCACATATGATGGTATCCAAGGTTCGTGGAGCATTTAACACTTTTGACGGGAAAGCTCACCTGGATGCGGATGGCAAGCTTCACAAGCTGACCGGCACGGTGATGACAAACTCCATTGATACCAGAAACACAAAGCGTGACAATCACCTCAAAGATCCTGATTTTTTCAATGTGGAGACTTTTCCTAAAATGGAGTTTGAAAGCAAGACTGTCAGTCAGAAAGGGAATGACCTGACAATCGAAGGTACCCTCTCCATGATCGGCAAGTTTCGTCCTTTGACTTTGAAGGGAACAATCAATGGCCCCATGGATGACCCTTGGGGTCGTACTTTGATGGGAGTGTCAGTGACCGGAGTTATCGACAGAGAAGATTACGGAATGACCTGGAACAAGTTTCTGGATACAGGTGGTTTTGTAGTAGGTAACGAAGTCACCATCAACGTCGACCTGGAGTTGGTGAAGGAGCAGAAGAAAGAATAATTCTACAGGCTTTAGTTGCACGTTTTGAGCGTGTAGAAAAATATTCGAAATAAGAGAGTCCGTTCACCAAGTGTGAACGGGCTCTCTTATTTTCTATTTGGTTTTTTTCCTATTCTCCTTTCCTGGATTGATTGCCCGGTACTCGGATTTGTCAACGCTCCAAGCAAGCCATAATATCCATGGGATTTCTGAGATCCCGATTGACAATTTTCACAAGTGATTTAAACTTTAAACTAGGGAAGGTATTTCCAATTTTTAGGTTTTGATGAATTTTGTTGACCCTCATTTCCTTCATCAAGCCCTTTTTGAAATACGGAAGTTTCCGAAAATGGGAGAATCATGCGATACACGATAAGATGGGCCCGGCTTTTCGCCCTCTTGCTAATCCTTCATATACCGGTTTTTGCAGTCACTGACCCCTTGCTTGACGAACTGCTTAAGCGAAATGGAGATGTTTACTTGCTCCTCTCTGATTCAGGGTCAGGTACTGGCTATCTATACATGTTTGACCAGAGTGCGGACTATCTTCAAAAGGATGTGATTCCCGCTGGAAATGCTGTCAAGGCTTACCTGCATCAATACGTTGGGTTTACTGTGGATAAATTTGGACATGTGAAGCTTTTTCGAGCCAAGGATGATATTGATAACCCCACAGGAAGCACATCAATCTTGAACGCCAGTATTCTGGCGCGCTCTTATCCGGGACAGGCTGGAACTGTGCCAACGGGCACCAACACCATGAATATTCCAGGGTCTACAGCAATTCAAGCTACTGCTGCTGGCTGGAGATATGTAATCAGTCCTGATGGTAAAGAGGGGTGGCGCAGGGTGATGACTGACGTAAATGGTGGAAATGTGGATGCCACAAGCGGCTCCTTTACTTTGCAGGAAGATCCGACTTTGATACCACCCGGTTCTACAATCTTGCCACCTTATTTCAAGAGTATGCCCTTTGAATACTTTTTGAGCTACCACAATGGTTTCTGGCAAGGTGGTCGGGATGGCTTTCGGGTTCAGCACGCTGATGCTCCGGGAACAATCATTAGTGTCACGCATACTTACAGCTGTTGTTCCGGTTCCGGGGATAATTTCTCCTTTACGGTTCCTCTGTACGACATACCTTATGATGTAGGTGAAGAGCTTTGGGGTATTGGGCCAACCGCCGGGGTAAAACTCTCACCACCTATTGGAGCCTTTTTCTTTATTCCTCACTTCAATGGTAGTTGGCAGTATGACTGGGGAACCTACCGTGCGGCCACCAATGTGCGAGGCGCCAAAAAGAATGTGAAAACTTTGTTGGTCAATACTTTTCTCTCGGAGAATGACAACAACACAATGATGAACAATGCCGGATCATCTTCCGTTTTTACGGATCTTGATCTTGGTCGGGACTTTTTCTCTGGTGTCGGTGCAAATGGCTACTCGGATATTTCTGATCAGGTTCTAGCGAATACAGTGAGCTTCAGTGTTGATGCTGGTCGCTGGAATCACTGTGGTGATTTGTGTGGGCTGGGACCATCAGCCTCCAGTGCCTCCCCTCCACCGCCGCCCAGTTCTCGTGCTTATGCCAGTTCCTTCGGGGAAAATCAGTCCCAGCAAAAATTGTACATGATCAAACGAGCCAGTTTTGGAGGTCAAAAGGTTGTGACTACAGTTGTTGAAATCCGTGTGACTGCTACGGGAAATCAACAGGCAGATCTTGTGGAAGACGGTAATACTTATCCTTCCACCCATGTTCTGGACAATTATCCGCTAGAAGGTAAAAACCTGGGTGAAAATGACTCTAACTTCAGCGATTTGACAAGGCAGGTTGTCTATAAGGTCTTTGCTGATGATTTGGGTGTTAGCAGTGCAGGTTTACCAGATTATGCCCAGGCTCTGGGCTTCTCCAAGCGACGAGATGGGACCACTGACTACGTTTATTACACGAACTTACCGGCAACACACTTTACAGTAAGCTCCAATTTCTGGGGAACCGGGGGTACTATTTGGTATGCCGAAGAAACTGGTGGAAACCTCAATATTCGCTTTCGTACTTACAACCATACGGGTCTGAATGATTTCCGTCCTGGAGATATTGTAGGCGAAGAGGATCGTATGCCATTGAAGGCGATGGCTGCTGACGGGGATAGCAATGTTTATATTGTTCACTCCAAGGATGCCTATGATCGACCGGAAACTATGGATGCTCTGTTTTCTGGAGGTGTAGACAAGGTCAGTATTACCACCTACTGCGACAATGGTCGGATAACAAATTGTACTGAGATTGGTGTTGGGAGCCGAAACATCTGTCAAAATGGAGTCGCTCAAAATCCTTCCACTATTCCAATTCGAACCAAGCAATACGCTGGTTTTGTTACAGAAAAACTATCTCCTTTGGCAGGTTCCAAGCCACGAATTCTGGGCGTAATCCCCAATGTGGAAATCGGAACATGCCAGACCAATGCTTATTTTCCGCTGTCTGCATCTGAGATAAGTAGTTGTATTTTTAATGCAGACCGTCCTGCAGCGAGTACAGACCCCTGGACTTGTTCTGCCTCGGGGGCTGGCGGAGTCGACCTCTCTAACGTCAACGTAGAACTTGCAGTAATTAATGTTCCCAACCCTCCAGCTTCAGGATCACGTGGAACTGACATTCAAATTGTTTATCCCTGTAATGCCATGGGTGCTCCCCAGGCATGTGATGGCGATAACCTGATTGAAGATCAAAACTATACTTTCAGAATGGAGAACCCTCCCCACTTTGCCGGAGTTCCGGCAGTTTTGGGTCAGTCTGCGGATGGAATCCTCAAGGCGATGGGCACCGTGGAAATGATTTCCAATTACTCTGACACAGGAATTGATTATGCCAAGGAACAACCTCTTTCAGATCCAGATGGTGATGTGGGAACTGTTGAAGATTTGTTCTTTGATGATAAAGCACCCGAAGGTGTAATGGTTTCCTCTCTTTTGAATGAAGATTACAAACCAAACCCTATGAATGAGCTGATGAATCCGCAGGTTGGTTTGGCAGGGAGTCCCGTCAACGCCCAAAGAACCATGCGCTACAGATGGCAGGTTCGAGCCCTCTCTCCACCTCATTCGTTGGTGGATTACACTGCTCATAATCTTCCGGGGACCAGTAACAAGGTGATTGTGGATTGTGTCCCCATCAAGAACCCTTCTGGTGCGAGAATTACCTCCGGACCCCAACCAGTGTATGAATATCCCGACAAAGAGGACCCCAGTCTGATCAATCGCTTTGGATTGATGCATGACACTTGCTGGCAGGACATGAATCGCATGATAGCGACTGACTCGGAAGGTCGGGAAATCTATGCTCCCAAAAACCTGGATTTCAAGTTTTTTGATCCCGGTGATTATGAAGTGACCCTGCTGGTGGGTGCTCTTGGATTTGATCTTGATGGAATTACTTATTTGTCTGATCCTGCCGCTGTTCAAGCGATGATTATTGTGACTCACAACACTCAGATGGTGACTGTGGGTGCCAAGAATCCTGCACCAAATCCCTTTGTTTATGATGTGAAGGTAGCAGCTAATGATCAGGCTTCGCCGGCAAGCTTGAGAGTAGGGGAGCGTTTGGGCTCCTCTGATTACAAGGCTTTGTTTGGCAGCAATAACACTAATGGACGTTATCATGGGCCACTGGGAAGTTTGCCAGTCGAAGCTGTTCATTATTATCCGAGTGAAAGACTGGTGGTTACTCATCAAGACCAGCTCACTCCGATATACGCAGAAGCCAATATCCAGTTTTATAATTTGACGAAGACGGGATACCTTCTCAATCCAAATGATGACACCAAGCAGGACAGAACCGAAGGGGTAGGGTCCTGGGACTTTGAATACGAATGTACTTCAAGTACACTGAATCCCTCTTCAGCTAGCTATACAGGGAGCTGTGGCTTGATTGGTGGAATGCCGTTGGTAGACAAATCAAGTACTCATCCTTCGAATTGGGGAATGAGCAGTACAGGAGCGCTACAGTACACCAGTGGCTACGGGAATGACGCTTCGGGTCTTGCCAAGGGTCGAGGGAGTTCGAGGTTGATTCTCAATGATGGCTCAGTTCTTGAGTCTTCAAATTTTGATGCTTTGCATCAGGGAACGATTTCCAAGAGTTCTTACTATCCTGATGATCCAAACATTGAGAAGTCCGCGTATAGTTTCTATACCTGGTATGACATCAAATATGCGTGGTTCATGCGCTATAAGACTCCTCAAAATGAAGTGAAGGAAAGGATTATTCGAACAGGGAATCTCGCCGAGATTTTCCTTCTGAATTTTTATGCTCACCATTTTGGTGGAAACAAGAGTGTGTACCAAAATCTTATTCGTGAAATTGCACCAGTGGAATTAGCCGGTAGCGGAACTTCTATTCCTGCCGGACAACTTATTAGAGCCGGGCTTTCGACAACAAGATCTAGACAGATCAGGATTCCGCTGCTCAACAATAATGCCCTGTTTACTGGTGATGTGACCGAGGAGATGAACGGGCAGCTTCGTGATGATCTAAATACCGATGCAGCTTTTCAAGGGCAGTCCTTGGCATCGCTGCTTGAAAAAATCCACCCCATGAAGTTACCAATTCCAACAGGTGCAACTGTGCTTGAATTGAGTTTTCAACTCTTTGCCCCTGTGATTACATACAAGGGGCAAGATGAGGTAAAGGACGCTAACGGAAACCCCACAGGACAATTTGCCTACTTCGATGTAGTCGCGGGAAAGGTTGATTCAGCAGGGGCTGTGACACCAATTGATAATTTTACTGATCTCAAGGCGAACTACACCTTTGGAGAAACGATTGTTAGCTGGGCGACTCGTGGAACATTGAAGAACAGTTATGGTAGTTTACCCAAACTGGATTCGGGACTTCAGCTTGCTTCAGACCCCGGTGGATTCAGTATAGCCAGTGATGGAAGTGCTTCGTTTACAGGCAGAAACGATCACTTTGTGGAAATCTTTGTTTCCGACCTCGAAAACCCGTCCTTGACATTGGATAGCGGGGATGGGCAGACATTGATAGCGGGGCAAGCCAATTTGCAGCCCATTGTTTTGACGGCTCGAGACAATGCACCTTTTTCCCATTGGCTGGATTACGACCCAACAGGGGCTGCTGATAAACACGAGGGTATTCCAACCTTGAGTAATTTTTACTATGCGATGGGTTTTGATCCTCGTAATTTGAGAGGTTTGGGCTTGCTTGATCCCAAGAGTTACTCTTTTCACATTTCCCACAAAGAGTTTAATCCTGATAACAATGCTGCTTTTGCCAGAACCGGGTTTGAGAAACTGGCGGAAATCTATCCTGATCAGTCCAATTCTCTCGTGCAACCATCGGGATACGATTTGAACTCGGTTGCCAGTGACTTCTTTGCCTTTGATCTGGGAAGCGGTGGGAATCGAACTAACGACAGGTTTTTTAATTCTGCCACCTGGATGAATCCAGCCAAGGTAGATGACTTCGCGGCAGAAAAGTCAGCGGGTTTTTACTGGAACAGGAAAGTGGATGAAGAATCCCTGTTTACTAATCCAGGTGAAATGAATCCAGTTTTTACCGATACTACCGCGAGCACTCCATTACCAATCAAGTATCAATATTTAGCTCCCCATTTCACAGGTCCTAACCTATTCTCTTTTCCCACGGAGAGTAGCAACCTGAATCGACGCAAGATTGTGATCACCGATGAAGATGAAGGGACTTCCTGTCTATCTACGGCCTTACCACAAATGGAAGATCCTGCAAATTGCTGGAAATCAACGACATTTGAAGTTCAGGACGGAAGCGTATTTGCGCCTCATTTCTTCAATAACGATTACTCAAAATCCTGGGGAGTTTATGGAGCTGCGCAGGATGCGAGAATCTATGCAAACTACACAGCAGCCGGCCCCAGTCCATCTTCCCAGCCTGTTAACTCCTATCACTTTCGTCTGACAGGAAAATCCAATACTCCAGCCAATCCGGCTGACTTCAATTCAAAGTCGTCCCACTCCGCAATTCGTGAAGAGGCTCAAAAGCAGGCCCATTTTCATGAGGCTGAATATTTGACTAACTTCAGCTATGAAGATGAGACTCCACCAAATTTGCGTGTCAGCATCACAGACTTCAAGACTCGATTGAGTTCTTATTTTGTGGTGACCATGATTCAAAGTGTGGAAAAAGATGGTGGAGCTGACAATGTCATCAGTTATACGCCGAGGGTGGATGTCTATCGGAACGTTGATCCCAGAGGGCCGCTGGATACAACGGGAAACAACTTTCGGGCAACGAAAATCGCCAAGACCTATCAGGCCCGCAAGACTCCCAATGAGTATCGGGTGAGTGAGTATTCAGATGATCCCGATAATGGTTCTGACTTCTTTTTCGAGATTCCTGAAGACACTCGTTTTCAGGTCCATGCGGCCTTCTCTGATAATGTTACCTCCCAGTTTCTGGAGGGAAATATCAAGATTGAATCGGGAACTTGTGCCGGGACCAGCAAGGATATTACCGGCTATGGTCTGGATCCACTAACAGGGGTTTATGCAGACTATAAAATCCCCACTCGGGAGAAAAGCCCAGCCAATCAGTATAGAGATCTTGCTGATTTGAGAGTTAACCACCTCTATCCCCAGCATGGTTATTACGACGAGATCAAGGTGACCGCCACGGATGTTAATGGAAACCCTACAGCGATTTGTATCCCTGTGAAGGTCATTCCACAGGATGTCCACTTCCGCCAGCTCGGGGAAGAATCCAGGGTGAAATAATGAAAAAACTGCTCATCATTCTGCTTGCAAGTGTGTCTTTTACTCATGGGGATTCCGTCAAAGTGGCAACTTTGGACTGGAATCAGATTTTTCTGCTGCACCCCAAGCTCTCGACTTTTCATTTTGGTGTAGGGCAGTTCTACAAGAATGAAAAGTCAGCGGATCAGTACATTCAGGATATGGAAATGCTAAGTCAACGCATTGGAATCCTCACGAAGGAGTTTAAGCAGTCGCATAATCAGAATCGTGAGGAGATGGTTGAGCAGCAAAGACTGGCATTGAGTAAAATGCCGTCAGGAGCCAAACAAAATCCAGCGCTGTTAGCCAAGACTCATGAGTACATGAAGTCGATTGAGGAAGAATTCAATGCTCGTTACAAGTCGAAAAGGGAAGACTATTTGATTCACTTACAGGAAATCTGGAATGAATACTTTCTGGATTACAATGCTTCACGCAGGAAGTTTCGCGAAATTTCAAGGGAGATGGAGAGGGGTCTACAGGAGTTTCAGCGCAATCGTGGACTTGAGTTAATCCTGCGTAAGAGTACCAAACTGACATTGAGCGTCCAAAAGCCTGATTTTTCGAATCTTGAGCATTTGGTTTATCGTGTCAATCAGGGACTGGAAGGGGTTTTAATCAAGCTCTATTCCTACCAGCCCAACTTTCAGGCGATGCGAAACGAACACAGTTCCAAAGATCTTTACACAGCAATGAAAAATCGAATTCCAGTAGATGAACTCAAGAAGTATTTCGCAAGATATCAAAGAAAGCCCCTTGTACCTTCATTTAGCGGTGAAGTTCAGGATTTGACCAATGATCTATTGGCCTGGGTCTACAAGCAAAATGGCATGGAAGCTAGCCAATTTTTGCCTGTAATTCAGAATCTACCTTGATCAGACAAAAGAGTCGATTAGTGGGTAAACTTTGTAGTCCTTTCAAATCTGGTGGCTGGATAGGAAGAAAAAGTGAGTAAAGCCAAGTAGAATGGAAGCCGGTGAGATTTTTGATTCCTAATTTTAACAGAGCTTTTCTTCTAGCGGTTCCTCTGGGTCTGCTTTTCTGTTTACCCGTAAGGGCTCAATCACACTATTCCAAAGCAGTCCTGGATGCCTTGAGAAAGACTTTTCAGGACAATGGCTTTGAGGCAATCCCCAAAGACAGGACTAAGTGGAAGAAATGGGCAAACCCTGAAAAGGAGCCAACCCATGAAGCTCGGGTAGAGCTGGGCCGACAGCTTTTTCATGACCCCAGATTGAGCAAAAGCCGAATGGTAAGCTGTGCGAAATGTCATGTACCGGGGCTTGCTGGAACGGACGGGCTAAAGGTTTCTCACGGTCTCCATGGAAAGCCGAATCCGCACAAGCTCAATACGCCAACAGTGTTTAATTCAGTGTTTAACACTTCACACTTTTGGGATGGACGGTCACCAAATCTTGAAAATCAGGCGGATATTTCTCTGGGAGGTCTGCATGAGATGGCATTTGACCTTCCCGCTGCAGTTGATTTTTTTCGCAAAGTACCTGGCTACCAGGAGAGCTTGAAAACTCTTTACAGCGCAAGCTTTCCAAAAGATTTGAATAGTCACACGAACCTCCAGCAAGGACGCAAGGCCTACGACGGGGTCCTTGATTCTATTGCACGTTTTCAAAGGGAGCTTTTAACACCTGCTCCCTTTGATGAGTTTGTTCTTGGCAAAGATGATGCGATCTCTGCTTTGGCAATCGAGGGTGCCTTGTTGTTCGTTCAGAAGAATTGCATTGAATGCCATGATGGTCCTGCACTGGGTGGTCAGCAGATGGCAGATTTTCCCAGCTATGGAGAGTACCCATGGCTTGATAAAAAGTCGCTTTATTTGAAGGGAGAAAAGGCTGAGCTCAAGGTTCCATTGCTTCGCAATGTGGGGCGAACGGCTCCCTACTTTCATGATGGGAATGTTCCAAGCTTGAAGGGAGCCATTGGCTGGATGGGCAAGTTACAGCTGGATATAGAACTATCAGATGCTGAAATTTTAGCACTTGAAGAATTCCTGATTTCATTAAATGGGGATTTATCCGGGAACAAATGGCCTGTCTTGCCTGTCGAATCTAATTTACTCCCCGAGGAAATGATGGAATTGAGCGAACAGGCAAACAACTACAAAGTTCCAACAGTGGAAAGAATGCCCAATGAAGAGACTCGCAGACCGCAGGTTTTTATGCGCAGTTTGACAATACCCCTAAATTTCAAGAAAGGTAGGCAAGGCCAATGACCCGTTTCCTGACAGCACTTTTTTGTTTTTCAATTTCATTGAATTCAGTTTTGGCCAACAATACTGCATTTGAAAGCCTTTGGAAATCGAGACCCAAACCAAGTAGCCAACCTGTGGAAGACGCCCGCTCTGGTAAAGATGTGCAGGGTGGTATCGGCCTGGTCGATTTTCAACTTTGTTTATTGTTTCACCCCAGCATGAGAGTTTACAACTTCAAGATTCACAATGTTTTTCGCCCGGTACCAACAAACCTGACGGTTCCCCTGAATTTTTACCTGGAGGAGAGGGAAAGAAAGTCGATTCGGATGGTTCGCGAAGCTCAATCGAGTCGTGTACGCAATCAGCTTGAGTTGGAGAAACTTCGCAGACAGTATGATCAGGAGACACGATCGTATAACAGCAAGAAGCAACAGCTGATGAATTCCGGTTACACGGATATTGAAAAAGACCTTGAAGAGCTTCGCAAACTGAAAGAGGAGAATCAGCGCAAAATTCAGGCAGAGATTCTAAAGGTTAATGAGGAAACAAAGAAAATCTACAATGAGTCTTTTGGAATTCATTACCTGACTATGGAAGAGCGCGAAGCGTTTTTACAAAAAGTTGTGGATGATGTTCGTGAGGTCATTGACGCCATTCGGGAGAAGAAATCCTACTCTTTTATCCTGAACAGCAGAAGTGCCGGGTCTTATGACTTGCGTCGGATTACACCAAGCTCTTACTTTCAGCAAGGTCAGGTACAGATGAACTCGCTCTGGAAGTTTCTTCGAAGACCCCAAAGACTCAAAAGCGGTGAGGATAACAATGTAAAGCTCGAAGCTGAGATATCAGATATGACACCTTTCTTTGAGCGTCTGTCTGATGTGAGCAAGATTTTTCAGGGAAGTGCGGTTTCCCAGTTTGTTCTCTCCGGTGGAGAAGATCTTACCTACGATGTTTTAAAGAATTTGTATCGAAAGTACGATTACAAGGAACCGCAGATTCAGCGTTTGCTAATGGTTGTGCGAGCCCTTAGGGAGGAAGATTCATGAGATCAGGAATTTTAATTACAGTAGCTCTTGCTCTGTTATTCATCCCTCAAGTTAATGCGATCACTGTGACTGACCGACCAAGTGCAATTCGTGCCATCAAGCAACGAAACGGGGATGTCTATGTTTTGATTAACCCCAAAACCGGTTCACCTCAGAGAAGTCAGGGCCATGGACTTTGGCGATTCATTCGTGGGGATGACTATCCAAGTGATGACAAATACAAGCGTCAATACATGAGTGGATTTGCCGCTGAGACGGGAATTAGTGCGCCTTCTATACAGTATTCTGGATTGACCGTGGACAAGTTTGCCCGCGTCTATGTTTTTCGCGAAGTGCCCGATGGAGGGTTTACAAGCCTATTGGATTTAACCAATGTGCATCCTCAATCACCTGTGCAAACACTGGATGCTTTTCCCGATACGGACATTGATCTTCTCAATTCAGGGGGTACGGGCTGTGCCAATATTCACTCACAAAAAGGTTCGCCACCAGGATGGGTTTACATTATTTCTGATGATGGTAAGGAAGGATGGTTTAAGTACTATGATGTAACCCAGAGCGGAATTTACATCGATTACACCCCGAATGGTTCCGAAGCGTCTCTTACAGCAGCATTTGAGATTCTGCCACCCAAGTTCAAGTCCCGTGAGTATGGGTTTATTTACAGTGCTCATGGAGGTTTTTACGGTGGGACAGGTGCGTATCCGGCTTTGCAAGTTAATACAGCTTCAGCCGGGGGTTATTGTGGCGATGGATCTGCAAACGGTGGTGCGAACTATGCTGTCTGGGATGATCAGCCCCAGGGAGTGCCCTGTGGAAGGCCCCTTTATCCAATGATTGGGGCTTTCTTTATGCACCCGGTGAATACTGGTCATAACAACTCAAATTTGGCAGCAGTTCGGGTATGTGATGTAACCAAATTCGTTCGAAAACTCTACTTTGATCAGTACATGGACGGTTCGGACTTAACGATTCTTAATGACTCCAAACCGCATCTTGCGGCCTCAGCAACTCTTGATGGCCCGCCTGCGGGAAATACCATTGATCAAAGTGCTGATGCCATTGCTTCTTCGGTTGGATCAAAAACTACCTATGCTCGTTTTAATCACTGTGGGGACCAGTGTGGTGCTCCGGGGGTGCAGGCTCCTGGTGTGGAAACCAAACCGGGTAAGGCGGTGGGAGCCGTTTCTTCCTTCGGAGTGAATGACGAGTTGCAACGGCAGTATGTTCTCAAGACATCCACTCGAAGCGGAAAATTCGTGACATCTGTTCTTGAAATTCAGGGTGGGAATCGTACAACAATTGTGGAGCAACTCGAGCAAAATGGTGGAGCGCTTTCAGGAGATCGAATTGCGGCCGGGCGCAACTTTTTTATTGGTGAAGCAGTAGGAAATCGGGGTAGCCATGAGCGCCATATAGTGGAAGCATGGGCTAATGTGTGGGTGAACCTGGACGGCGGGAAGTACATCCTTAAAGCGGTTCAAACATCCAAGCGTACAGACGATATGGATTGGCTCTATCTTTCCAACCCACCAAAAGCCAGTTTCTATCGGGTTTCAGAATCTTTTTGGGGAACTGGAGGTATCAACTGGTTCCTTGTGAACGAAGATGTAGTCGGTGGAGCCGGCATTTACAAAGTTCAATACAATCATGAAACCGGGGCCAAGGTGCAGGAAAAGACTATTAGCATTCCCAACGGCAGTGAGGTAGTAGCTTTCGGTGCCGATGGAGACGGATTTGTTTATTGGCTCGAAAGATCTTATGTAGAAACTCCCGAAGACTTGCGTAGTAAATTGGGTGGCAGTGCACCGACCTGGAAGCAAATTTGGGATTCCGGAAAACTGGTAAGCGGTAGCCCGGACTATACTGATGCCCAACTTGCACCTGGAGCTTCTGATGCCGGTGACAAGCAGATCAATTTTCAGGTGAATCGAGATGCTGGTTTGGCGTTGTTTAAAACCGTAACAGGTGGTAAGCCGTTTCTTGTAGGTACCATTCCTTTAGCTACAGCAGCCTGTTCTCTTACTTTTAAGTCCAGAAATGGAAGCAGAACGGCGATAGGAACCTGGGATGAAGCCAAATTTGCTACATGTCCTTCTCCGGCTGCAGCTTTGCAAAACCTCGATGTAGAAATGGCTGTCATCAATGTAGCCAATCCTCCTGCTTCTTCCGGTACTTTTCAAATGGACATTGTTGATGTCCCTGAAATTCATGAGGGTAAGAAGGTCCGCTTTTACATGGAAAATCCGCCCCGCTTTGACGGCCCACCGGCCCAGCTGATTGCCGCTGGTCCCAATGCTCCTCCTGACAGTATCGACAATCATCCGGTCTATGGATCCTATACTTTCTGTGATTCTGACGACGCCTTGAGAAGCTTCAGCTACTCTGGTATTCCATTGATTTCCGGTCAGACAACAAATGGCTATGTGATGACCGTAACCAACTATATTTCTTCTGGAAACGATGTGGTTCTGGATTGGCTTGATGCGAATGACGGCAATGGTACAGGGAGTAATCTTTATAAAGACAACGACGGGATTGTTGGTATGAACCTGCCTTCCTTTGTATGGACAGATATTCCTTCTGTAGGGTGTGCCTTCCCTATGCATAACCAGAACGAGCTGGTTATCTCTGATGATGGTTTAACTTCCAGCAAAGTTCAGCAAAACAAGACCTTGAGGGTGCGTTGGTCTGTTAGAGCATTGACTCCGCCCATGAGTTTACAAACAGGCCATCCCAATGTGACAGCTCATTTCGGCACTGGCCCATCGGCTTACAAGTGTTTTGATCCGGTAGCGGGGAACTTCGGCTTGAAGGAACTGGAGTCTCCTTCCAATATTCCCGGTATGATTTACTACGAATGTTACAAGGATATCCCTATCTTTAATAATGACGCAGGCTTGTCAGACACTGACGGTGACGGGGTGCCCGATCAGACTATGGTTGTCAGCCCCGAGATCGAATTCCCTGATCCCGGTGTTTATGAAATCAAGCTGTCGATGGTTGGTTTTCGCTGGGTAGCGGACAATCTTACCTTTGAGGATGATTCGGACGGGGTGACTTATGAAGTGACCGAGTCCGTAGCAAGATATATTGTGAACGTACACCCTAAACAAGTCGAGGCTGATGGTTATGTTCAGGATCTGTTTGTAATGAATCAAAGCCCAACCGGGGCGAACCCTCCAGCTCCCCATAACGGAGTAGTTGGACCGGCAATGGGTGGTCATAACAAGGTCCAAACTTTTGATGATCATATGGTGGTTGTTGAGGATGAACCAGTGCCAGTTGTGGCCGAGGCAACTATTGATTTTTTTAGAGCGGTTGACAAGAAATACATGGACGACGCCGGCTCTGCTGGCAAGGTGATGGCCAAATTTGACGGAGTGGGTGCCTGGGATTATCGCTATCCTGGAGCCGGATGGGCTTCAGCTGATCCAGTCCCCGCGAAGATTGACAAGCGGGCAGATCATCATCCACCCAACTTTGATCCCGTTCCATCTTCCAAGATCAGAATGGATATGGGGAATGATGCCACCAATGACCATGAATCCCACAAGCCTTCCAATGATGCGGGGATACCCAGATACACAGGATCATCTTCCGGTATGACTGAAGTGGAGCATATTTCCGGGACCCGCTCTCTGGATTCCTATTACACAGGCGGATCAATGGCTACAGCGAGTGAGGCTATGTTTGACTGGTGGGAAATCAAATACTATTGGTTTGTTCGTTACAAAGATCCAGTCACCGGTGACAAGATGGGTCCATTCCTGATTCGACGGGGAAATCTATCCGAAATTTGGGCACTTCATAATTTTGGACATTCTTCTGATACTTCCTATGTAGCGCCAACGCATTTTAAGGGTGCTGACGGTGGAAGTTGGGCCAATGGTGAGTTTATAAAAAAGACCACCGGACCACGAGGGGAGAGACGCTACAAGGTTCGGGTGCCTCTCATGCAGAACACCTTGTGCCATCGAAAAGGAGGACCCTTTCAATGGGGTGATGAAGATTGTGTGGTTGATCTCAAAAACACGTTGGGTACTCATGATCCAGAGTCTGCAAGCGGTACCATGCCGGTTAGTTCCGTTGATTTATTCCGCTTTCCGATTCCGACTGAACCAACAGCTCTTGAATTCTCCTTTTTCCTGGATTATCCAAGGGTGAAGTGGATGCCAAGAAATCCGACGGATGTTGGCGTAAGTGCGTTTAAGACAGGTCTGAGTGCTGATAATCCCGACAATATCCGCTACGGTCCATCAGGGACCCAAATCAACTGGGACCCAAATCTTCTTCAAGACGGAGCGACTTACTTTGATCTGGTTTACTGGGGACCTGCCTCCGAGTCAAAAGTTACAGGAAGCGATCCATTCCCGGAGCCTGATCCTATGGATTTGATGCCTTCTGTAACAGAGTCTCCCGGACCCAATGATTTTAGAATTGGAGGGACAGATTTGTTCGGAAATACAACTCCATTGGATCCGATTGGTAACTCTACAGTACCAGTGTTGTTGTGGGGGAATGACCCGCTCTATAAGATTGGCAATACCAGTTTTACACCGAATGAAAACAAGAGTGGTGGTCTCACTGGAACAGGTGATTATGATCGACCTTCAGGTGGAAGCAATGATCACTGGTTTGATGTGATCATTCGAGACAACACCTCACCTTCACTGAGTGCTGCCAGTGAGGATAAGTCACCTAGCTTGACTGGTAACTTTGGGACGGTACAGGACCTGGATTATGCAGCTGATGGTGATATCAAGACCGGCTTTACCGGTGTAACCGGAGGGCAAATCCAATCAGATCGAGGGATGTTCATTGCTGCTATCGATAACAATCCATACCAGCACTGGGAAAGCTATGATGCCAATCTTGGTTCAGCAGGATCTCTCAACGCAAGTATGGTTGAAGCCTATTCTCCATTTGTTCAGCAGGTCTACTATGAAATCGGGGCTGACCCAAGAAACCTGCTTGGACTGGGTCTGCAAACAGGAGGGGCAAGTAAGCCTTGTGTGCCGGGCTACTTTGTTTCTCGCCCACTCAATCCAGCGGATGCAGAAAGCTCCTATGGATTTGATGACTGGGAGGATCAGCTTCTTAGAAATATCCCTGGTGAAGAGTTCTTTGCCGATGCAATTGCAGACCAAAGCAGAGCCAAGGGTTGTAATTATCGCTATCCAGGTGACGGGCGATATGGTTTTTCCCTAAGCGATCATAACGAAAGGTTCTTCACTGTGGATGCACCTAACAGTGCCTCTTTGACAAAGCCTTTCATGGAAACCGGAAATCAAGGGTTTGCTCGACCAACGAGTCCAAAAACGTCTACAGTGCCTACTCTTCTTGGAAATGAGGCTCTTGCTGCAGAAGGTAATGCCCATTATGTTTTGCAGATGCAAACAGCTGTGGGAGCAAGTTCCTACGGAGGGGCAGCACCTAGTAACAAGGCACTCTACAAATTCATTGAAGATCCTGACTTCTATAGCAATATGGATGGTTCTACTTTGAGTATTAATCTGGATACTGAAAGTACTTTCAATCACCTCTTTGATCCCCGATCGGCTTATCGAATCAGTTACTGGTGGATTCCACAGGATGCGCTAATTTTGCCCTACTACTTAAATCCGGCATCGGGGGGAACGGACAGTTTCACCATCTATGCAAAGGCCTATGATTTCTCACGTTACAGTATGAAGAGCCATGGGGTGCCCATTGCAAGAGAGGACGTGGGACCACAGGAGGCTTTCAATGACATGCCTCCGGGGCTGGCCAGCGTTCCTGTGGGGACCTTCAAGGTTACCGACAATCGACCTCCGAATGTGAAGATTACCTTCTTTGACTACAAGGAAACCCAGCTCTTTCGTGTTCTCTTGCTCGATGACTATGCTCATGATTACGCTGCTGCAGACCCTGAGAACGCTACTTCAAACGTAGTCATTTTGAGAACTCTAGATCCAAGAACCAAGTACTACGATGGAGACGCTACCCAGGCTGACTGGTCCTCTGGTCGAATTCCTGAAGCTCCTGATGGTCATTACCGACTCTATCATCCTCACAGCATTTTGAAGGAAGGTGGTTTGCAGGTAATGGCTGATCCTGGTCTCAGTGGAAACCGGGCTGACATCTTTAATGTGAAGATTGCGGAGGACGTTCGCTTCCGTATCAAGGTGGAAGCAACAGATAACAGTTCAGCTCCGCAGGAGTTAACCGTCAAGATCGAAAGTGACTTTGGTGACTTTGATCCTACTAGAACCACTGATCCGGTAGAAGAAATTTATCGTTTTCCAACAATCAACATGACCACAAAGATTTACCAGTATCAGGGCTTTGCTACGGGATACCACCTGTACCCCAAGAAAGGCTTTTATGATGTGATCAAGGTGACGGTGAGTGACAAGTTGGGCAACACCAGAATGGTTAGCTTTCCTATAGAGATCACTGAGCAAAACGTTCACTTTCGATCTCTCGGAGATGAGAGCAAGGTCAGGTAAGCTGGAGAAGAGTTTTTTGGGAGATCCTGAGATTTGAATCCGCGGCAGCCCTGTTTTCTTATGAAGAGAGCGAGATAGTTGGGTCCAAGGTTGAGCTTCTTGTTCCAGAAGAAACAAGGGCCAAACATGTTGGTCTTCGAGAGTCTTTCCTTGCTTCACCCAAGTCCAGAGAGATGGGAGCTTTACTGGATTTGAAGGGGCGAAAAAAGAACGGTGATGTCTTTCCTGTTCAGGTGGGGCTGAACCTGTACCCCTGGAAGAGTAAATGCTGTGTCTTGGTCAACGTGACCGATCTGAGTGGCATCCGCCATACAGAAACAGTCCGAGATCGCCAACTCAATTGGCTTAAGCTTTCAGAAAGGCTGGTGCCTGTTGGTTACTGGCGAATCGATGTGCCTTCCGGTGCCCTGTATTGGTCAGAGAATGTTTTCAAGATTCACGGAATGTCTCCCAGTGATCCTCAACCAACAGTAAAAGAAGCCATCGAATTTTACCACCCGGAAGATCGTGAGTTTGTTCGCTCTTATGTGGAGCAATCTATCGAGGATTGGAAGCCATATACCTTTCTATACCGGGTTCGTACTCCTGATCAGGGTTACAAGAAAGTGAAGTCGATTGGTATGCCTGAGTTCGATGAGAACGGGAAGGCTATCGCAGTTATTGGAGTTTTCCAGGACATAACTCGAGAAGACGCCATGGGTATAGAACTTCGCGATCTAACTCAAAAGTACGAAATTACCTCTTCTGATGTGGTCTTTATGGATGTGCAGATGCCGGGAATGAGCGGAAACGAGGTAACACGCAGACTTCGAGCCTCCACCGGATTGAACCGGGATGTTCTTGTGGTTGCTCTCACTGCCAAGGCTTTTGATAGAGATCGAGAACATTGTTTGTCTCAGGGTATGAATGAATTTTTGGCGAAACCCATTGAGCAGCAAAAAGTGGTAGAAGTTCTTCGAAACTACTTCGAGTTTCAATTGGTGGCGAAAGCTCCTTTCACTTTCCGGGAAACGTCAGCGCATACTACGTTTTCGGATAGCCTCGAATCTGCCTTTCAATCAGAGATCTTAGACCCTGCCCGTATTGGAGAGTTGAGAGAAACACTTGCACACAATTTTGAATCAGCTTTCACTCAGCTACTGGAGGAGTTTCAGGCAACTCTTCTCGCAGACAGTAATTTGCTGGAAGGGTTGATCGAGGCCAAGGTGTATCCCAGAGCTTTGAAGATATTGCATCGGATGAAGGGAGCGGCTTTAAATCTTGGTTTCGCTCCTATGGCTGTAAAGGTCCTTCAAATCCACCAATACCTGTCCCGAGAAGAATATTCTCAGGTAGATGTGCTTTACAAGGAACTGCAAGTCGAAGTGGAGCGAGCAACTGACCTAAGTTTGAAGTTGTTGCAGTGTTAGCTCTAAGTCTGCTTGGGACTGCAGGCCGTTTCCAATTGATGATTAGTCAGTCAGGGGCCTATTGAAGAAGTACAGGTTGTGTCCTACAGGAAGTGCAGGTTTTGTGCTCATGCGCTTTAGACTTCCTCTTGAAGAGGGTAATTCTTGAAGCTACTGCACAAAAAACTCGAGAGTTTTGTTGATTTTCATGGGTATCATCTCTCCTTCATACCCGGCTTCTTCCAGAGCAGTCTTGAATTCAGAGCTGGTGCCATCAAGCAGGGGATAGGTTCCAAAGTGCATGGGAATCACAAAGGATGGTTTGATCATCATGGTCGCTACCGAGGCTCTTTGAGGGTCCATGGTGAAATGGCCACCGATGCATGTGAGCATAATATCCACTTTTTTGAAGATAGGGATGAGTTTCATATCCAGAAACAGATCCGTGTCTCCTGTGTGGTAGATGCTACGCCCTTCAGAGAAGTTCAGAACAAAGCCGAGAGCGGGACCGCCGTGATGAAGATGACCCTGCTTGTCCATTACTTCATTGCTGTGCACAGCTTTGGTGAGAAGGACCTCGACTTCGCTATTGAGTCGAATCTTGCCACCCACATCACCAACAAGCTCTGCAGGAAATCGGTCCGCAGGATAGTCAAGAAGACGTATGAGATGGTTGCTTAGCCCGTAGCTGGTAACAACCTTGGCTTCAGTCTGGTTCAGGATAGATAGAGTGTCTCCCAGATTATCTCCATGTCCGTGCGAAACCAGGACGAAATCGACTTTCCCAAGGGACTTCAAAAGCCTTTCTCCGATCGGGTTTTTGGGATTCTGAATCCAGGGGTCAATCAGTATTCGAGTGCCTTGTTCTCCTTCGACGAGAAAGGCTGAGTGCCCATACCATGTAATTTTCAAGGCATGACTTGTGTTGATAGCGATCCAGAAGACCAGAAGCAGCTTTTTCATTGTCTATGCTTCAACAGAATTTCCTTCGTACAAGGCTTTGATCTTTTCATACTCATCGGGAGTAATGAGATACATTTGGTGATAGAGTTCAATCAGCTGAGCGAAGTTGATCAGAAAGAGGTCTCGGGTGATGTCTTCCTCATAACCACCCATAGCCAGTAGCGAGAAAATTCCAACCAGTTCGATACCCTGTGACTTGTAAAACTCAACCAGTGCCTTGCGACCATCCGGTGGAGGGGATAGCAAGCTAATAAACATGGTTCGCTTGATTTCCTCCCCTGGGCGTCCAAAACCATAGAGCTTTTCCCCATCAAACCATTGTAGTGGAAGGTCAAGATACCTGGCGGTACTTACACCAAAGGGAAGTGCCTCATCCAGTGTGCAGATGCTATCGATAGCATAGTCATCCAAAACTTCGGCAGCGAAGCCGCTTAGCTTGTCGATCGCTTGAGGCCAGGCATAGGATTGCTGAAAGTCGACCTGAACTTCGCCTTTGCGAATCTGAATGATGTCTCTGTCATAGAGTATTTGTGCTACTTTTTCCAAAATCATGATTACTCCTCAAACCTTACCAGGCAGTACTTTTTTCGACCTGTGCGCATCACAAGCAGATTCGATCCAACCAAACTGGCTTCTCCGACCTTCTGCGATTCCTCTTCGACTCTCTCGTTGTTAAGGTAGACGCCGCCCTGACGAATGAGGTTGCGAGCCTGCTTCTTGGAAGGGACCATTTTACTTTCAATCAACAATTCCAAAAGTTCCGGCTCTTCCTTCAAACGAGCCTTGGGGAGGTTGAGACTGGGGACATCGCTGAAGATTTCCAGAAGAAGTGAATCAGAGAGCCCCTCCATACTTCCGCCAAAGAGTACCTGACTGGCACTGACTGCTTTCTCTGCCTCTTCTTGCCCATGAAGAAAGTAGGTGACCTCATAGGCCAATCTCTTCTGAGCTTCGCGCTGTCCAGGATCTGACTCCATCGAAGCTCTTAGGGAATCGATTTCTTCTTCAGGAATGAAGGTGAAATAGCGCAAGTATTGAATGACATCAGCATCGGGTGTTTGAATCCAGAATTGATAGAAGTTGTAGGGCGATGTCATTTCTGGATCAAGCCAAACCGCCTGACCCTCAGTCTTGCCGAACTTTTCTCCACTGGAAGACTTGATTAAAGGGAGGGTCAGTCCAAAGCTCGGGCTTCCTTCTTCCTTGCGAATCAGAGTAATTCCTGCGCTGATATTCCCCCACTGGTCTGATCCACCAATTTGCATATTGCAGCCATACTCCCGATGAAGATGTAAAAAGTCATAGGACTGAAGAATTTGATAGGAAAATTCAGTGAATGAGATTCCTTCATCGGACTCCAGGCGTTTTTGAACTGACTCTTTGGACATCATCTCTGTGACTCGAAAGATTTTACCGACGTCTCTAAGGAAATCGATGAAGCGAAAGTCACGGAACCAATCCATATTGTTGACGACTCGCCCCCCTTGCTCTACATCGATGAACTTTTCGATCTGTGCCTGGATGCCTCGAATATTGTCTTCAATAACCTCTTCAGTTAACAGCACCCTTTCTTTGGATTTTCCGGAAGGGTCTCCGATCATTCCCGTTGCCCCACCAACAACAGCGATGGGCTTGTGACCCAGTCTTTGCAGCCTCGTCATGGTAATTAAAACGAATAGATGTCCCACATGAAGAGACTTTGCGGTGGGATCGTAACCTGCATAAAAGGTATAGGACTGATTGTCGAGATCAATCTCTTGTGAGCTGACAAACTCGACGATTCCACGGTCTTGAAGTGATTTGAGTGAGCTCATCTATTCTCTCCCTTTCAAGAGGACCTGATCCATGATTTCACCGGTACTTGATACAGCCTGAACCGTGACACCTTCATGAGCAACCTGGACATGGACGTAATTTTGTTTCCAGTCAACAAAGTCCAGATGTTTGGACCAGGGCAGATTGGTGACTTCGCTATAATAAGGTGCTCCTACTCCTCCAGAGATTAGCTGGGTCAACTCATGTTTGAAGCCTTTATCCTTGTTGGCTGGAATGGTCAGGCGAGAGTAGTTATGCTCATCACCGAACATGGCAAACATGGTTTTTGGACTCGAGGAAAGTGCTTTCCAAAACCGGTCTCGTCTCTCGACGACCCAGTAGCGCTCAAATCCACTATTTTTCTCCGGAACACCACCGTTGTAGTACATGGCATCCTTATAGTGAACGCTGTTGGGGTATGGAGGTTCGTGAGTGAATACAAAGATGTAGCGAACGTCATTGCGCTGGTCGAGCTCATCTATTTCCTTTTCAATCCATTCCATTTGTCGGTCCATGATGTAACCTTCCAGGTTTCCACCAATGGTTTCCGGATCTGAAGAGTACCAATAGTTGCTATTGACCATGACAAAACCAACCCCATTGAGAACTACGGAATAAACCGTTTCGTCATATGGCGGGGTGAGACCACCTTCGCTAACTGGTCCATTCTTGGGGTTCACAAATTGTGAGGAGAAAAGAACTTCCGATGGATTTTGAGGGACATTGTAAGAGAAGTTCCCATAAGCAATAGGCTGATAGGGAGAGTCTTCAGAGACTACATAGCGATCGATGTAACTTTCATGGTTTCCAATACCCTCAAAGACGGGAATGAGGCGATGAACAGGAGTGGATGCCTTCTTCCAGGTAAGATACTGCTGCATATAATCAGAGAGCTCTGTATTGTATCCGTCGATCAGATCTCCCGGAAAGAAGATGAAGTCGGCGCCTCGATCATAAGCGAGACGAAAGAGATGCTTGATGGATTTGCTGTTGGTTCCCTGCATCTCCACTTCGCCAATTCCATGACCACTTCTTGAGTCACTCATACAGGCAAAAGAGAAAGGCTTGAATCTGGAGTTGGGAATTCGAATGGGCAGTTCTTCAGTTGATGTATGGGAGACAACTTTGCCGTCCACAGTATTGGCGATTTGAACGCTGTAGAGATAGCGTGCACCTTCTTTCAGAGAACGAAATACAACTTCCGGATTTTTTCCCTGAAAGGACTTTTTGATGGTACGGCTCGTGCCAGGTCGACGCAAAGTCACAAAACCACGGGCTTCCTGATCAAAAACCATGGAGATGACAGCGTGAGACGCTTTGTGGGTGTCGTAAAACGGTCCAGCGATGATATTGGCTTGCAAGCTTCGCTTACCCTGAGCGTCCTTATAGTAGCGAAAACTTGTCTGATAAATGTCGGTGCTCTGCTTTTTGGAGTTGTAAAAGGAAAAAGTCAGGGGAATCACTCCACCACTGTCCCTCACCCTGGCTGCATCATATTTTGGCTTCTCTACCGAATTGTAAGTTTTTGAATCCATGGGAATGCGAAAGCGATGGACTGTTTGATTTCCCGAGCTGTCCAACTCTTTGGCTTTAAATCGCAATCTGGGATAGGGGAAATTTTGATTGGGATGATAGTGTCCGTAATACATTAAACCCGGAGGTGTGGGAATCAGAGTGTCCATACGAACTTCCACTTCTTCTTCGCTAATCATCCTGATCTCCGGTTCACTCTTGAAGAACTGGATTCCCCTGTAGTTGCTCTGGGCTTCAAAGAAGATTTTTGGCAAGCGATCCGGACTAGGAGGTCCTGCAAAAGTGGAAGTAAGCAAGAATAAGAAGAGGAACAGTGACATTGGATTTCTCCTGATCAATAGGTTTTTGGGTAGTCTACACAAAGGACAAAACGAAGCCAAGAACCATTTATTCTGTCTCTTTCTTTGATTTGGTCTCAATTTGCCAGGCGTCTACGAGACGATCATCTGCGACAGACTCTTCGGGAATCTCAATGTTTTCTCTTCCCCATTCGATTTGCATTCGTATCCATTGGGTGTAGATGCAGTAAATTTCTGGTTCAAACATCTTGGTCAGATCCGAAGGCAGGGTAATGATTCGGGATTTTTGATGAGGGTCATTGGGAAACCTCAAAAGTAAAACCTGGGTTCCTGTAAGAACTGTTCGATTGTGACTGTGAACATAGGAGCGAAAGAGCAAGGTCAATTTCTTGCAGTTCAGCCGTCGCTCTCCAGCGAATCCCGGTGTGGGTATAATTTCATATTCTCCCCAATCCAGAATTCCTTCATCGACCAGCAGAGAAGCAAAAAACTCAAAGAAGTCCTTTCTCTCCCTGCGTAGTTTTTCCTGATAGAAGCTGAATCGATAGGCCTTTTTCTTGCTGAAGCGAAAGCCCTTGTCCTCTATCTTTTCACACATGCTCTGCCCAGAAACTACTTTTTCTTAAAGAGGTTTTGAAAGGCTGATTTGATTTTCGACAGACCATCCTTTTTCCCATCTTTAGATGGCTCTTCCTTAGTTTCCTCTGCAGATTCTTCCTCGGATGCGCTTGGAGCTTTCTCGCCCTCTTTGCCTTCCGAATTCATGGATTCCAAAACACTTTCCATATTCTCAGGTTCATTAGACTCTTGTTCGCCATCAGAAGCCGAGCTTTCTTCTTCAGAAATTTCTTCCACTTTCATCTCTTCTTCAAGTCCGAAGTCTTGGACCAGTTTGATTGCGCTGGCTTCTTCGTCGAGATAGAAATTCTTGAGGATTTCCAGAGTCTTATTCGTGACCTTGGGATTGGGCGATTCGATTGGCCCTTCCAGCAAGGGAACCATGGCTGGATCCATTAAGTCTTGAATGGCATAGAGTGCCGAGAGCTTTCGATTGTCCTTACTTGAGGAAAGCATATTTTCGATTTCCGCCTTGGTATCAATCAAGCCCGTCTTGTGCAAAGAAATAATTGAATTGGCTCTGACGCGATCATTGGCACTTTGTGTTGCAAGGGGAAGAATCTGGCTTTTGAGCTCTTCCGTCAGGTCCAGCATTCGAACGGCTTCTACTGCATTGGCCTGGATTCGTCCATCAGGATTTTCGAGACTCTCTACAACGAAGTTTTTGAGATTTCGGTCTTTGGATTGACCAACAGCCATGAGAAATGTGGCGGTGACTCGCTTGGAGTTTCTCTCTTTGATGGGGTCAACCAGTTCAGCAAGTCGCGTGAGTCGATTGAGTGCGATGAGATCAAAAAGTCCCTGCAAGGCAGAACTCTCTTCTCCCTGACGAATGACACGAAGCATATTTTCTTCCTGTTCATCCGTTTCAGCACTACTGGAACCAACCTCTTCTTCAAGTTCACTAGTTGCATCTTCTGTACTTGGCTGCGTGGGGGCCTCTTCAGGAGAACTCTCAACCTTTTCCTGCTCTGATGGAGCAGCTTCGGGTTTATCCTCAGCGGAGGAGCCGGTGTCTTCTTTCACGGGAGCTTGTGCTTTTGTAGTAGTTGCAGCTGACTTTTTTACATAATCCAGTGCTTTTCCTGCTCGTTCCTGGATATTCTGGGAGGGATCCTTGCTCAGTTCTTCCAGAATAGGATAGCAGTCTTCAATCTGAAAACGTGCGATGGAAAAGATGATGGCGTCCTTTTCAACATCCCTGTTTCTCTCCTGCAGCTTCCCTATGGCGGCTTTGAGATGTTCTTTGGAGCAACTCTCCAGTACTTTGACGGCCTCTGTTCGAACACTTTGTGATGGATCGCGACTGAAAAGCATAAAGAGAACGATGTTTTCCTGATCCCCAAAACTTCCCAGTGCTCTCACCACGCTGGCCCGAACCTCCTGATCACCGGAGCGAAGAAATTGTCGAAGATGAGGTTGTGAGTCGCTCCCACCAAGCCTGGCGCAAGCGAGTATAAAATACTTTTGCACTTGCGGATTTTGTTCTGAGTGAAGCTGTTTTAGAACCAGAGGATAGAGTTCTTTGCGATCATTTCCAGCAATGCTCTTGATTGTGTCGATTCTGGTTTGAGCATCGGGACTGGCAATTGCTTCACGAATGCTGTCTTCGATCGGATCTGCCTGCTCAGCTTCCGCGGTTCCGACGGGAGTCCCTTTTTCAAAAAGCTTTTTCTGTAATAGAAGAGCCCCCTTGTGAGCTGCTCGACGTGTTTCTGGAGAAAAGTGGTGATGAGCGGCGTACATAAGTAGTCCATAGGCCTCATGACTTCCAACCGTGTAAGCCTGTTTGATGGCCTCGAGGCGGACTTTATTGTCGCTGTTATTAAGTTTTTCCTGCAGATCCTGAATATTGCTCATTGTGATACCACGACTTCCCGGAGGGTTCAGTTCCAGATTTCTTCAAAGAAGAATCTGATTATATAGGATTTGCGACTTGAGTGAAAATCAGTCTCTCTACTTTGTGTTCTTCATCTCCGGTTTTACTTGCTGTTCTTTGACCATTAGGAGCAAATATCAGTTCCCCGGGAATTACACCATCAAACAAAAAACCTGTCTTGAGTTGATTAATTGTTAATCTTTTGGAAACCCTGACCGATGCAGATTTGTAGGAAGGAACAGTTTATTCAATTTGGAGCAGCCATGAAAAGGAAAGCAATCACAACGGTGGCCTTGGTTTGTGGATTTCTCGGGTCCAGTTATGCCCAGGAATATGACGACTACAGTTTTGCAGCGGAAGGTACCTCAGGAGCACCGAAGTCCGCGCGTAGCAACACCGGTAGTCATATGGGAAGTCAAAGAATGGTCGATCGACTGGATCGCTTTCGCTCTGCAAGAGAAGAGCCTTCTGCATCCCGAGATATGAATTATGTGATCAATGACCGCACCGGGAAAAAAATCTATCTGGATCAAAATGGTCAAATGAGAGAAGCAAGTCCCCAACAAGATTCAAGAGTTGGTGTGGGTTTTCATGATCAGGCCAGCAAAACTTCTCGATTCTCTTCGGGTTCCAATGCCTGGGATCAGAGACAAGCGGCTTCATCCTTGAATCAACAAGCAGGTGCCTGGAAACAACAGGCAGGACAAACGGCAGGAGCCTGGAAGCAGCAAGCTGGGCAGACTGCGGGCGATTGGAGACAGCAAGCGGGGCAAACTGCCGGTGACTGGAGGCAACAAGCCGGTCAGAAAGCTGGTGAGTGGAATGCGCAGGCGCGACAAGCAGGCTCTGACTGGAACTCACAAGCTCGACAAACTGCAGGAGACTGGAACAGGAAGGCCACTGAGTATCAGGCGGGTGCCCAAGGTGCCGTAGCCCAATATTCCAACCAGGCTTCGAATGCTCACAGAAGTGTATTGGATCATCGGGAGCGATTTGAGAATTCAGCTCGTGGAGCCCATCAACAATACGGTAGTTACCAATCAGCCCACGGCAACGACAACAGAGAGAGATTTGAAAACTCTGCGACCGGTATGGATCAACGAGAGAGATTCGAAAATTCAGCGACAGGACTGGATTATCGTGAGCGTTTTGAAAACTCAACTGCAGGTCTTGATCATCGAGAAAGATATGAAAATTCAGCAGCTGGAAATGATCACACAGAAAGACTGGAAAACAGGGCTGGAAGTCAGAGTCGATTTGCCTCCCAATATTCTCAGGGGGCAGCTCAGTGGGGTCAACAGGGATATGCCCGGGAGACTTCACAGGGCGACTGGAACTCTGCTCAAGAGAGTTCCCAAAGAGGCTGGGGCCAGGCGAACTCTGCTCCTGTGAGACAGTTCTCCCAGGACACGGGTTACAGTCTTGATGAAAAAGGCACTCCAGCGAATCACGCTCAGGGGCAGCAAGGTCAATGGGGATCAAGTCAGGAACAACAGTCAGCACAGTTTCGATCACAAGCTCGTGGCTTCCAGAATGAAATGAATGGACAGGGCGAGAATCCTCAGATGGCAGAAAGAGACTTTCAGTCGAATCGTCGCCAAAAGTTAAGATCCGACTTGAGTCGGGCTTATGGTGAGCCCCAAGAGAAAAAACGAAGCGGTGGATTTCGCTTCCCCAATCCATTTCGCGGGGTAAGCCGAATGGTTGGTCGAATCTTTGGACGCTAGCTTTTCCTTAAAGTAGTCATTTCATAGCCATAGCCGTTGCGTGGATTTAACATGCAACGGTACGCTTCTTCCTGAAACCTGAAGTATAACAGGCGACCCTCCTGTTCAAACTGAACGGCTTCGTTGATCTTTTGAGCTTCCAAATTGCTCAATGCTCCGAATTCACGCAATCCCACGACGGCAGTTTCAATGATCCGATCGGATGTCAGTTGGGGATAGTACTGATTGAAGAGAGAGATGACGAGCATCATCAAAATACTCTTGTCCCGGCAGTGATCAGGTAAGGGGACAGGGTCTCGTGGAGAAATGATCCGGTAGATTTTTTGAATCTTGTGTGACTTCTCAGGTGCTCTTGCAAAAGCCAGGGTTCGAAAGAACTGATTGTGCTTCAGAAGTTCCAGTGGAGGAGCCTCCTCAAGCCCAAGAAATTTGAGCTGTCGCCGAGTGAGCGACTCTCTGATTCTCATCATTAAGTCATGAAGATATTGCATTCTTTGGTGCATACTCAGATCTTCGAATTTACTTGTCACCTTAGCCCCTTTTTGTGAAATTTTACACTAATCGGTATTCCTGTAGCAAAATCCCTGCATACACCAGGCTGGGAGTTCGCTATAATGCGAGATATTTACGTTCAGGGAGGCTTTCTTATGTCAGATTTCGCTACATTCAAAGAGCGACGGATAAAACTCATGAATATTCTCGGAGACGGTGTTCTTGTCATGGCAAGTGCCCGCCATCAGGTTCGCAATCATGATGTGGACTTTCCCTTTCGACAAGACAGCGATTTCTTTTATTTGACCGGCTTCAATGAACCGGACTCGGTCCTGATTTTGAAAAAGAATGCGAGCTCTGTTCGCTCGATTTTGCTGGTTCCACCCAAGGACAAGGTGAAGGAAATCTGGGAAGGCAAGCGGGCAGGTGTGCAGGGCGCCATTGAGCACTTTGGCTTCGATGAAGCACACAGCAACGAAAAGCTTGAAGAAGTTCTCGAGGAAGAGTTGGAAGATGAAAACGTACTTTTCTATGAATTCAATCGAGACCTCTCCCTGGATGACACTATTTTGAGTTCTCTTGATTCCTTTACCAAGAGAGGTCGCACGAATCCACTCTTTCCACAGACTATCCGGTTTTACGGAAGAGACCTTGGTGAAATGAGACACATCAAGAAGCCCGAAGAGATTTTGCTCATGCGCAAGGCTGTTGAAATCACCCGCGAAGCAAACCACAAAGTGATGCAGGAGTTGAAACCGGGAATGAATGAAGGAGAAGTGCAAGCGCTTCTTGAGTTTGAGTACCGACGCAATGGTGGTGAGTCTGGCTATGGCAATATCGTGGCCTGCGGTGAAAACGCAACGATTCTGCACTACACAAATAATGACTGCCAAATGAAATCTGATGAACTACTACTGATAGACTCAGGATGTGAATACAAGTTTTATACTGCTGATGTTACCCGGTGCTATCCAGTGGGTGGAAAGTTCACTCCAAACCAGAAAAAGGTTTATGAAATCGTTCTTGAAGCCAACAAAAAGGCAATCGAAAAGGCTGTGGTTGGATCTGATTTGAAGCAGGTTCACAAGGCGGCTTTGGAAGTTCTGGCTGCAGGATTGGTGGAGTTGGGTGTTGCGAAGGGCAGCCTGCAGGAGCAAATGGAGTCGGGCGATCTGGGAAAATATTACATGCACAACACCTCCCATTGGCTGGGGATGGACGTTCACGATGTTGGTTTATATGACATTGCAGGTGAGCCAGTAAGCTTTGAGCGTGGAATGGCTTTTACCATTGAACCTGGTCTTTACTTTAACCCTGATTTTTCCGGTGAGACGACTCCCTATGATGGAATCGGTGTTCGTATCGAGGACAATATCGTGATTGATTTGGATGGTCCAATTGTCTTGACAAAAGACATTCCCAAAGAAGTGGATGAAATCGAAAAAATCATGGCAGAAAGGTAAGTTGTGTCCAAAGGAAACAGCCGTGACAGCCTGGAGGGTTTAAAAGATCTTCTATCTCATGCTGGTGTTCTGGATGAGGTCCTTGAAATCGAGGAAGAGGAAGCAAATCATCCTCTTGATGCAATGCTCGACAAGCTCGAAGAGCAAGAGAAGAAAGACAAGGCTTTTGGAGACAAGCAAGAGGAGGAAAAGCCAAAATCTGTGGTGCGCCTGCCTCAAAAAGGGCAAGAGAATGAGCCTCTAAAACCAACTCCGACCAAGGTTGATCCGAATGCACCCAGACCCGGTGGTGGTAAGGACAAAATGCCCCCGAGTGTCCTGGATTTAAGTGATGACTTGATGGAGGCTCGCATCAGCGTTGATCCTGGAGCTATTGATAATTTCGATCGTGATTATGTAGACAGAATGCTTCGTTTTCGAGGAATTCGCTTTGGAATTATTGAGCGAAACCTGGAGGCAGTGATTGAAAGCGTACAGCAGGGGATTCCTGTCGTGAAAGAGTTGATAGCACGGGGTCAAAAAGCAATTCAGGGACAGCCCGCAATCGTTAACTTCTATTTTGAGAAGGGTCAGTTGCTTAAGATTTCTGATGGCCTGGAAGATGAAGAGGATGCGGTGGATCATCGATCCCAGCACAGAGTCAATACTGTGCGTGAAGGCATGATGCTGGCAGAAAAAATCCCGCCGATTTTGGGCCCGTATGGAATCAATGTAAAAGGTGAAAAAATCCCTGCGATTACCGGAAGAGATGCCCCTCTTTATGCTGGTAAAAATACGGAGCTTAACGAAAATGGTGAGCTCTTTGCTACTGCCGGGGGAAGACCTGCAGTGGACAGGAAAGGAAATGTCAGCGTTCAGGAGATTTTCTTCGTACAAGGGGATCTGGGTATGGATATTGGGAATATTAATTTTCAGGGAGATGTTCATATTACCGGGAGTGTAAAGAGCGGATTTACCATCAACGCTGTTGGGAATGTATTTGTGAAAGGGTACGTGGAGTCCTCCAAGATTGAAGCTGGTGGTGATATCCATATTCTTGGAGGTTTCACCGGAGGAGAAAAGGGTCATCTCAAGGCGGGTAAAAATTGCATGCTCAGTCATTGCAATGGTGGCTTGGTTGAAGTCATGGGTGACTTGGAAGTGCGTCGAGAACTGATCAATTGTACTGTCTGGGTTCATGGCATTTTGACAATGAAGTTTTTAAAATCTTCGATCAAGGGAAGCACCGTTTACGTGAAGAAAGAGCTTCATGCTCACAATGTAGGTTCGGTGATGGCGATGCCAACCAGGCTTTTTGTGGGTCCCCAGGAGTTTTGCCGAGAAGAGATTCGAGAGCTCCATGAAGAAATTAAGGAGATTCGAAGTCGAATCCTTTTTGCCAGGAAAGGAATCAAAACTCTTCAGAACAAAGTTGATGCTGGTGTAGAACCGGTAGAAAAGTTTGAAGGAATGATCGAGCGCTTGAAAGGCTCTATTTTGAGGATTGAGCGTGAAAGACTTCAGGCCCTGGATCAGGAGCAAGAACTGATGGGAATCATTAATTCCTATACTCCATGCATCATCAAAATCCAGGGAGTTGTTTATCCCGGTGTAAAAATGAAAATCGGGAGAGTCGCCCATGGAATCGATAACAAGCAAACACGTATTGAGTTTTTTGAAGACCCCAACGAAAAAACGGTCGGCACAAGGCCAGTCAAAATTATTAAAGCAGAGTAAAAACAGGAAAGGACAACAATGATTCGAATCAAAAATCTATCCATACTTGCAATGTCAGGTATGATGGCATACTCGCTGCAAGTCAATGCAAATGAAGAACTGGAGAAGAAGCGAAGCGCTTATCAGGCGATCAATTCCAAGTATTCACAATTTGAGCAACAGTCACAGGCGTTTACCCAGCGATTGATGATGATCCTGCAAAGAAATCCGCAGGCAATGCAGTTCTTTCAAATGTATACCAGGATGCAGCAGCAAAAGGATCAATTGGCTCCAGACTTGTACAAGACTCGATTTGCCTTGATGGATCATTACGAGAAGCTCAAAGCTGAGGGTAAACTCGATCGGAAGCAATTGATTGAATATGCCGGCTTACTGGGAGAGTTGGGTAGTCATCTTGAACAGGTCAGTATTTATCGGGATCTGCATAAGAAGAAAAAATTTGAAGGGGCTGAGGCCCTGGCTTTCATCGATGCACTTCAAAAAGTAAATGCTTTTGAGGAGAGCATTACCATCGCTGAATATGCCTTAAGTAAAAAGGTGGAAGGGAGGCAGAAAGCACGATTTGAATTGGCTCTGGGTCAGGCAAACTTTTGGTTGATGAGCTTTGACAAAGCTGAGGAAATCCTGGCCAAGGTAAAGGTAGAACCGTCTTCGCAGATGACTGTTGATCGAATGAAGACAATGATCAAGAGCGGGAAAGAAGCTCTCAAAGAAGAGTTTGATTACCGCAAGAAGGACAAGGACTTGCCAGAAATTGAAATCAAAACCAGTCGCGGCAAGATCAAAGCCGTTCTGTTTGAGGATGATGCCCCCAATGCTGTGGCAAACTTCATAACGTTGGCTGAGAAAAAGTACTATGATGGACAGAAGTGGCATCGGGTTTTACCAAACTTTATGGCTCAGGGTGGAGACCCCAACAGCAAGGACGATGACCCCAGCAATGATGGTTCCGGTGGTCCTGGCTATACAATCAAAACGGACATCTCCAAGCGAAAACACCTTCGTGGTGTATTGAGCTATGCCAACGCAGGTAAGGATACTGACGGCTCTCAATTTTTCATCACGACAGTTCCAACAAACTGGTTGAATGGTAAGCATGCTGTTTTTGGACGGGTCATTGAAGGCCAGAAGATTGCAGATTCCCTTCAAAAAGGCGATGCCATTGAGTCCATTCGCGTTTTGAAAAAGCGCAAGCATGACTATAAAGTTAAGAAAGGGCCGGACAAAGGCTAGGAGAGTCAGACTGAGACAAGTTTCAGTTTTTATCATTGCTTGCCTGCTGACACTATTGGCAGGCTGCACAAAACAAAGTGAACGTGTGGTGATCCCCTTTCCCCGGGGGACGCCACATTTTGAATACACCCGAAAAGTTGATCAACAGGGCCGGGAACATATTCAAGGTGAGTTTGTAGAGTATTTGGCGAACAAAAACCTGAAAATGGTGATTGGCTTTGCTGACAAGAAAATGCATGGGCCCTTTCGCGTTTACAATGACAGTGGACTTCTAATGAAGGAAATCTTCTTTGTCAAAGGCCAGTATCAGGGTGAGTATGGTCTCAACTACCCCGATGGAACACCCAAAATCAGAGCTGTCTATTTCGAAGGGAAGAAGAACGGAATATTCACTGAATATCTTGAAAATGGCAAGATCCTCAAAGAGGCCGAATACAAGATGGATGTTTTCAATGGGGTCTCTTTGGAGAACTACCCGGAAGGGTTTCTCAAAACCAGGGAAAACTACGAAAATGGAGTTCTCGTTTCTGCTCGTGAATTTACCAAAAGTGGTGTTCTCAAGAGACTCATCAAGAGAATTGACGGCGAAGTCGTTGATTTTGGAATTGAAGCGGTAGAGAAATTCTACACGGGTCAGCAAAAGAAGTGGCAGTACTCCATTTGTAGAAAAGGGCCTTACAAGGGTAAAAAAATTGGTTATGAGCGCAAATGGCATCCCAATGGAGTTCTTGCAGAGGAAAGTCTGTACAAGGAAGGCGTACGGGTGGAACGCCGGCGCTGGACCGAAGAGCAGATTATCGTTCGTGAGGAATTGGTAAAGGGTGAAGTAACTAATTTGAGAGCCTGGTTTCCTTCTTCTAGACCTATGCGTATCAGCAAGTTTATTGCGGGAAAAGAAGAAGGCCTTCAAAAGAAGTATCACCCCAACGGAAAGATCTATATAGAAGAAGAGTTTCGAAAGGGAATCCGACACGGCTTTTACAAGGAGTACAACAAAGAAGGCCAGTTGATTTCACAGATCGAGTACAAGGACGGGGAAAAGCACGGCAAGGCGATTTTGTATTACGAGGATGGGGCGGTTCGTGAAGAAAGGACTTACAAAAATGGCGAGTTCCATGGTCCTCTGAGCCTCTTTTATCCTGACGGTCAATTAGAGCAGATCAGCTCCTTTCGAAATGGAATCAAGGAAGGAGTCTGGATCAGCTATTTTCCTACCGGGAAGAAGAGGGCCGAGATTCATTACAAAAATGGCAAAAGAAATGGTTTATTCAAAGAGTTCTATCAAGGTGGACAGGTTCGTCTGGAGCAGCATTTTGCCAAGGACGTTCTGGTCGGAGAAGAGCTCTTTTATCATCCGAATGGTGAGCTGGCTCAAAAGAAGATGTTCGCTGAAGGAAAGCTCAATGGTTTGAGTGTTTCCTACAACATGGCCGGGGATGTTCTGGAAAGCCATACTTACAAAATGGGTATCAAGCACGGTCCCGCCCGGATCTATTACCCCACCGGTAAATTAAAGCGGGAGCTGATTTATCGTGAAGAAATGAAGTTTGGCAAACTGGTTGACTACTATGAAAATGGCAGACAGGCCAGAGTTTGCAATTATCGTCACAATGAACTGGATGGCTATTGCAAATACTTTCACAAAAACGGAGATGAAGCCTTTCAACGGGAAGAGCAAATGGAGATCGAAACCAGATTTCGAGATTAACAAGAAAGAACTAGTTTGAGCTTGTAGTTTTTGTGGGTTTGCTCGACTGAAAATCTACGAGCTCAATTGATTTGAGAAGAAACCCTGGTTTACTTAGATGAATTTGATAGGTGTTTCCTTTTTCATCTACCAGAAACCTCTTTTTTAACTCCAACAGGTCCTTGTGGTTTAACTTGCAGATCTGGGCAGATTTGAGTTTACCAAGAGTGTTGACCTGGAGAACTTTACACTTTGGTATGCCGTGAGTTGGTCCACTGAGTTCATTGATATATAGATTGCGACTCTCGTCCAAACCAATCATTTCAAACTGAAGAAACTCGTCTTCGGGAAGTGGTTTGGCACCAAAGAAAAGACTGCGTTTCCCCTGAATGTTGGCAGATTCGATGACTGCCTGGTCTTTGGAATTCTTCTGATGAAAAATCTGGGTAGGGGAGTAGGGGAGTGACTTTGTTGACTTGCTTGGGAGAAAGCCCAGAAAATTGCCTCTTTTGGAGAAGATACAGACCATATTGTGGTAAACATCATGAATATAGACCCGGTTTTGATAGCTATGCAGCGAATCTGGCGTTCGCATGTCCATAGTTGAGTTTTTGCCGATCTCAATAAGTTTGATTCTTTGGTCGGAGAGGCGATAGAGGACCACTTTGGCCTTTGTTCGGGAAAGGAGGATCCACTGACCTTCCTCAGTCACCAGAAAATCATCAAATGGACCGTACTTGAGAATATCTTTGCTCTTTAAGTCAATAGTTTGCACTACAGTTCCCGTAGCCTTCAAAACCTTGACGATTTTTTGTGCGGGAGTGTCGAGGACATAAAGATGACTCTTGTGAAATCGCATTGGATACGGCAGTTCATAAGTAGAGCCTGCTTCATTGGGAGGGCTCAAATGGTTTGGTTTACTTCCGAACTCAAGTAAGAACTCCTGAGTGAAGCAGTAAGGATGAAAAAAGAGAAGAAGGGCAAAGTATAGAACAAAGCTAGAATCTCTCACCGCGCTCATTTCGTAAGCCAAGTTCAGGGGCGGGGTTGATTCTGGTGCCATTCTTTTTCAATTCCAGATGGAGATGATGACCGGTGGAAGAGCCTGTGCTGTTGACTCGTCCCACTTGCTCGCCTTGACGAACCCTTTGGTTTTTTCTTGTGGTTCCTGATTCTCCGCGATAATCCTTGAGGTGGGCAAAGAGGCTTTGATAGCCATTGTCATACTCTATAATCAGTGTATTTCCATAGCCACCCATTCGATCTGCATGGATGACTTTGCCATGATGCATGGCATAAACGGGTGTTTTCTCAGCAGCTCCGATATCGATTCCCGTGTGCATTCTCTCTGTACGATGAATGGGATGAATTCTCATTCCATATTTGGAAGTGACTACCCCGCTGACTGGCTTGGTCAGGGCAGCGATCTCGGGTTCTTCGGGAGGTTCTTCAGTTGGTGGAGGTTGAGGTGTATTCTGAGGTGGACGCTGGGAAGCGAGGACACGATCCAGCAGGTCTTTTGCGTGATCGGCCCACATTTGATTTTCGCTGTGGAGTTCTGTGTGTCTGTTGCGAAGTCTGATGGCCTGCTCGAGCTCTTCTTTCACTTGTTCAAGACTTCCTGAACTGCCAAAGTAGCGGATTTTGGCGAGAAAATACAAAGCCTTGGACGATTTGGAATCACTGTCTCGAACAGCTTGCCTCATCCTTTCGACAGCCTCACTTCTTTTTCCATCTTCTTCCAGAGCCAGTGCTTCACGGATAGCCTGATTAACCTTCTCTTCAGTACTCGGTTGAGGCTCAATGGTTTCTTCATCTTTTGCCAGACCTTGAGCTTTTTCGGCCCATTCCCTGTTCTGGGGGTATTTGTCCAAATCCTTGTTGCCTCTGTTTCTGGCTTCAAACAAATGCAGCTGACCCATTCTTTCATATTGAGTTGCTCTGTCACGAAACTGGCTCATTTGAGCCATTTTGAAATATTGCAGTGCAAGAAAGTAGCGGGGCTTAACAGCTTGAAAGCGTGTGTCCAATACGATTTGTCTGAGAGCGTGCAAAGCCTCCATATGCTTGCCTTGCTCTTCAAGTGACAAGGCTTCGCGAACTGAGTTGTTGACTGCTTCCTGGTCAGGGGGCTCTTGTGAAGGAGGTTCAACTTCTACATCCGATCCCTCTTCGATAGTTTCTTCCCATTGATCTTCCTCATAGAGACCTTTGGCAATAAAGTTGGCCTCACTTAGATAACTGGCTGAGATTTCCGGGTCACTTTCTTGCCGGGCCATAGTTCTCAGGACAGCTTCGTACTTCCTCAAGGCTGGCTTGTCTCGAAATTTGTCTTTGTGCAGAAAAAAGCGCAAAAGCCGATAGGCTTCCTCAACCTTCTGATCCTCAAGCAATTCCTCAACTTCTTGAAGTACTTCGGAACTTGACTGATAAAACTCGGTCCGAAGAAGAGTTTCCGCTTTGTCCTGAAAGTCTGAATCATCATAGCGGGAGTCTGATAGTTTTCCCAAAAGTTCCTGGGCAAGTCTAACCATACCCTCCACCTGATCAGAAAGATCCTGTTTTTGTGCAAAATTTAACAGGGCTTTGGCGTAATAAAAGATTGAAGCGGGATCGTTCGAATCTTCTTGAGACTGCAGAAAATTAAGGACCTGATGATGATCTGAAATCTGTTCTGGATTCAACCCTTCTCTTTGTAGATAGGAGCTTAGTTCAGGGTCATCGGATTCAGAAGCAAGTACTGCCTGTGGACTTCCAAAGTAGCTTGAGTCGTCAAGCACCCCACTGAAGTAATTTCCCTCAAACAGAGTGGTAAACTCAGACTCGTCCTGAATCGTTTCCTGTTCAAGACCTGCGAAGTAATCGGCAGCGTCGCTTCTCAGGCAAAAGACTAAAAGAAATACAATCAGAGTTTTCATTACTAGAAACTACGCAAAATAGTGAGCTCAAGTTTCAAAATCCAGAAAGAACTCGCATGATTCCGGGACTTAGCGCTGACTCGTCTCCAAAGCCCGAGCTTGAAGATAGGCAAACTTCTTCAGGTACTCCCTGTTGAAAGACTCTACTTTGCTCATGAGCTCTTTGTTTGAAGAAATCTGCTTGTAGGCCTCTTCGCTCTCAAGGTGAAAGAAATTGATTTCGTTTATCTTATCTTCAAGATTGCTTTGTGAGGGAATCAATCGAAGATTGGTATGGTACCCCTTGTTTTTCAGACTTTGTAAGAGGCTTTGGAGAGCGGGTACAGGATCTTTTTTGCGCTCATATTGTGAGATTTTGAAGAAATAGACTTCTTCTTCTTTAAGATTATGCAGGTTCTGAAAGATGGAGCGGCCCATAAAGGCCCAGGACTCAGGATTGCTCTTACTTTCCATGTTTACAAGTTCCTCGCAGTTGCTAAGATAAATCGTTGAAAACTCGGGAACTTCCAAATTTCCACGAGAGGATTGTGTTACAGAGAAACTGGCCTTTACGTGGCAATTCTT
>Ga0181584_10000008_pt1 | contig 99489 bp, 76 predicted proteins | sample 071ome_30_FD_132462 | JGI IMG/M metagenome (GOLD analysis project Ga0181584, IMG submission 132462) | Coastal salt marsh microbial communities from the Groves Creek Marsh, Skidaway Island, Georgia - 071406AT metaG (megahit assembly) | ecosystem: Environmental > Aquatic > Marine > Intertidal... | reverse complement strand
CATTGCCGCTGTCTGTGAAATGGTTGATGTCTTAAGACCAAAAGTGATGGACCTTCGAAACGCCCTGGATGAAAAATCAAAAGCATTTAAGGACGTAGTGAAAACAGGCAGAACTCACTTGCAAGATGCAGTCCCTCTGACTTTAGGACAGGAGATCTCCGGCTGGGTTTCTCAACTGGATCATTCCATGGACAGGCTTTGTGCCTCCATCAATCACCTAAAAGAAGTTCCCATCGGGGGAACTGCCGTGGGAACCGGTTTGAACGCGCACCCTGAGTTTAGCTCCAAAGTGGTTGAGAAAATGAATGAGCTCACTGGTCATGAGTTTGTCTCTTCTCCTGTAAAGTTTGAGACCATTGCAGCTCATGATGCCATTGCCTTTGCCAGTTCTGCCATGCGAACTCTCGCTGGTGCTCTCATGAAGATTGGAAACGATGTACGCTGGTTGGCCTCGGGTCCACGCTGTGGCATTGGTGAACTTCTGATTCCCGAAAACGAGCCAGGAAGCTCAATTATGCCCGGGAAAGTCAACCCTACTCAGGTAGAAGCTTTAACTATGGTTGTTACCCAGGTCTATGGAAATGATGCCGCCATTGCCTTTGCAGCCAGTCAGGGTAGTTTTGAATTGAATACTTACAAACCTGTAATGATTCACAACCTGCTGGAGTCCTCCAGAATTCTTGGTGATGCCTGTGACAGCTTTCGAAAGAACTGCGTTGTGGGAATAGAACCAAATCTATCCAAGATCAAGGAGTATCTCGACAACTCTCTGATGCTGGTAACTGCTCTGAATCCACACATTGGCTATGACAAGGCTGCGGCAATCGCAAAGAAGGCCTACAAGGAAAACACAACCTTGAAAGCAGCTGCTTTGGAACTGGGTTATCTCAATTCAGAGCAATTTGATGAATGGGTCAATCCCGCTAATATGACGGGACAATAGCCCTCCGATCAACTTACATCTGAGGAAAAAACGGGGCTGTATCATATTTGATACAGCCCCTTTTGAATCGAGAAATCGCTAATCTCCCAGAGTCTTTATAAAATCGACTCTGTCCTCGAGGAGATCATCAAACCATCCAATAACTTTCCCCTTTGAGAAACTGGCACCAGCAAGAGTATGTCTTGGAACTTCATATCTTGAAGTAAATGCACGATCCCGATCCAGATAAAAGGAGGTTGGTATATTTGCGAGAATACTCTTTTGCTCTGGATTCAGTTTTGAGTTCATTCGATCCCGCCCCCGGTGAACCTCGGACCTGATTTTGCCTTCCAAGACTCTCCATGGTGTCAAAAAGGACTTTCCTCCCGCAAAAAGTACATGCACATGACATGCCCCGGACTTCTGCAGAATTTCAGGCATGGTTTGATCAAACCAGTCTTCAACCTTCGATCGAGCCTTTCGATCGTAAAAGAACAGCAGGAAGTCCTGTGAGCAATCTACAGAGTTCGTCGTCACAGACTCATACTGAACAATCGATCTGAGTTGCATCACTTCAGAACTCAAGTTCTTCACATCCAGATTTGCCGGAGCGCTCCAAAGGGAGATACTCAAAACGGTAAAAAGCAAAAGAGCTAACCTCATGACCGGCTACTTCTCAGTAAAACGGATTCTTTCAAGCTGAGTGAAACCTTCACATCAACCCTGTCTTTCACTCGCACCATCCCAAACATGGCAGAGGGAGCCCTGAGATGAAAATCCTTCAGGGATACAGGGAATTCAAGCTCCAATTGAATATCGTTTTGATTTCTCTTGAATGAAACCACTTTCGCCTGTACCTGCGAGTCTGTGTCCCGAATCTTCAGTTGAATTGGAAATTCCGACTCTCCACTCTTCATTGTGCTCAAATCCACATTGGAACAACTACCTGTCAGACTCGGAAAATTATTTGTCCCAAACATCCTGTACATAGTCTCGTCTCTCTTTTCATCACCTGTGTTGATATCAAGAACAGGGACTTCAATTTGACGAATCTCCAGCGTACTCTTTCCATCCTTCTCTTTGAGGTTTGCAACAAACCTTTTACTGAAGAAATCAGCTTCAAAGTCATGAACATTCGAATAACCGTTAAAGTGTATTTTGGCCTTACCACGCAGAGGGACATCCTGTGTGTGACACTGTCCAACTGCAAGGAGCAGCAACATAATAACCAGACAATTTCTAAGACTTGAAACAACTTTCATTTCTATCTCCTTTCAAGTTTAACCCAGGCAATACTGCAAAGCTTCGTGCGGCCGGATTACATTTCCGATGACTCCTACCAGTGCAGTTCTATAATTTGGTCTGATCGCCAGACGATCACCAATCCAATTCATTAGTTTTTCATGACGAATCAGCCACTGAAACCCTGTATTAATCAAGTTCTTTGTAAACTTGACTTGTTTGAAAGTCTCAGCGTAAGTATTCAATGCCTCTCGCAGCAACTCTTCACGATCTAAGTCCACGCTCTCCATCTGTTGCCCAAGGATTTGAGCGCTCAACAAAGCTCCATACAAACCTTCGCCAGTCAGCGGGTCCAGGAAGCCGGCAGCATCACCGGCAAGGGCTATCCTTCTTCCACTGATTGACCTGATTTTTCGATGCAGACTGGGTGTTACCTTAATCTCACGAAGAGTGCACATATCCAGTCTCTTGCGCAGTTTATGATCTTTGCTTATGGTCTGGAGTAGGAAGTCTTTGGAGTTCTCAAACTCTCTCAGACGATCGCTGTCCAGAACATATCCCAGATTCAGCTCCTTCATACCAGTCGGATTCACACCCAGATAGGTCCCCTGCTCATAAAGATGCATTTCCCCATAGGGAGTTCGTTCTTCCAAACTGTCTACAAAGCAGTGAACTGCGACCCTGCTGGTATTGCATTCGCTATGCAGTCCAACACTTTTTGCCAATTGCGACCGAATACCATCAGCTCCCAACAATAATTTACAGGTAAAGTCCTCAGCTGATGTTTGAACCAACCATTCTTTCCCGAGCAAACTGGCAGCTTCAAATCTGACTCCACAGAAAAGCTCTGCTCCGGCTCGAATCGCTCCCTGTCTTAACATCTCATCAAACTCGTCTCTTCTCAGGGAGATTCCTGCTCCTGACGGGAAATCACAAAGTAACTCCTCTCCTTTGGGTGAGAATATTCGCATTCCCTTGACCATCAATGAGTCATCAACAAACTCAGACAATCCCCAGTCCCGCAGTATCTGCACACCTCGAGGACAAAGGTATTCTCCGCAAATTTTGCGAACCGGATTTGATTCTTTCTCCAGTATAGCGACTGACTTTCCCTGCAAAGCCAGGCGCCACCCCAAACTCGCACCGGCCGGGCCAGAACCGACAATAACCACATCATAGTTTTTCATACTGCATAGCCTCCATGGAAACCCCGGGACCAAAAGCCATAGCAATCCCATTGCCTTGCGCAGCTGAGTTTAAAATTTCTTTCATTACAAACATCACACTTGCACTGCTCATATTGCCATATTCACGAAGCACTTTTCGAGACCACTCCAAATCCTCTTCCCCAATCTCTAAAGCATCCCGAATTGCATCCAAAATTGCTGCTCCCCCCGGATGCATCGCATAAGTTTTCAGATCCAGGCTGGATACTGTTTTCCATGATTCAAGAATCTGCTTGAGAGAGTCCTTTAGCAGCGCTGGAATGCTTGAATCCAGCCTCATCAAGAATCCCGAATCGCTTATTTTCCATGACATTTTGTCCCAACCCTTTTGCAAAAACCGAGACTTGAACTCTCCTATTTTCAAACCACTCTCCTGAGCACTGACCATAGCTGCACTACAACCATCAGCAAAGATCAAAAAGGGAACCAGATCTTGCTCGCAGCCATGATTCTGCAAATGCAAGCTGCAAAGTTCCAGATTCAAAACCAAAACTTTGGAGTCCGGGTCACTTCTCACAATCGAATCTGCTACCCGCAAGCAATTCATTGCTGCATGGCACCCCATAAAACCCACAAAAGTACGCTCAACTTCTACGGACAGTTCCAGTGTCTTTATGAGTTCAAGATCAAGGCCTGGAGCAAAAAAACCGGTGCAGCTACCCACAACCAGATGAGTCACTTCATTTAGCTCTTCTCTACTAAATTTGCGAACAGCCTTAAGAGCAAGGCCCAATGCCTCTCTCTCATAGACAGACATCCTTTCTCCAATTCCGGGGTTCTTGTCCAGCGAGTAAAAACCCCTGGAACCAGGCTCGGTTTGAATCGGACTGTCCAGAACGGTGTAGCGCTTTTCTACTCCACAGTACTTGGATAGAAGTCGCATCTTACGGGCAATAGAAGCCGAGTCGAAGACCTTGTCCAGATTCGTGATAAAGTGCGAATGAACCTCATAGTCAGGAACTTCACAGTGAATTTCATTGATATAACTTTGTGCTTTCATAAGCATCTCCTGAGTTTCTCGAAAAAGCTGATTTCATTATTCGGTTCAACAAAGGCAAGTATCGCCAGTATGGCTTTTTGACGGGCAGGTAACTCAGAACCTTTTGAGCCAGTTCAATTGCACTGGAATGTCCTTGCTCGCTGAGCATGATGTTGGTATGGGTACTTTGAAATTCAAGGAGTCGCTTGTTGAGCCATGCTGAAGGAGTGTTCTCACTGTAGTAAAAAGCTGTGGACTTTGATTCGCGGTCCCAAAGAATAGACTTTGTATCGAGTTGTCCTTGCTCAAACTCATTACCAATAGGACTACCCGGATAAATCCTGATTCCTGAAGTGATATAGGCAAGATGTGGCTCTCTCACATTAACGTGAATAAACTGCAGGGTTTCTTCAACACTATCACGAGTCTCTCCCTTGCCAGCCAACAAAAACACCCACATCGCTGCGATTCCCGCCTTGTCGAGGTTCCGGGCTGCTTCATACAGTACCTTGACTTGAAAATCCTTTTGATAACTTTCAAGCATTCTCTCACTGGCGCTTTCTGCACTTAGAATCAAGGTCTGAAAACCAACCTCTTTCATTAACTCAAGCATGGAGAGCGGAAGATTCATTGGATTGACACCCGTACCCACAAAATTCACTCGCAATTGGCGTCTTTGAATTTCTTCAAGAATACGCATAGCGTGGCGATTGGGAAGATTAAAGGTAGAATCCACGAATTCAAAGTCCCGAATACCGCTATTTGATGCTCTTTCAATCTCATCAACAACGCTAACAGGGTCCATCATTCGGTAGCGTTTCCCTTCTATCCGTGCGTAGGTACAATAGCTACATCGCAAGGGACAACCGCGCTTGGTCTGAACAGGATATCCAGACTCGCCTTTAAGATAGGGATTCATGTCAAACCAGGAGTAAAGTGCAGGTGGCTTGAGAGAATAGGTTTGTGAAAATCGAAAGGGTTCACTCTTCTGGTCAAGGACAGGAGGCAATTCTTCGAGTCGCTTCAGTCTTGCAAGTATCTCGTCAAAGGCCGCCTCACCCTCTCCCAAAACGAGACAGTCTCCACCCACTTTCTCGATCACTCGATTGGCATCTACCGTCCCTGCACTACCGCCAATGATGACAGGGGGACAGATATACTGTTTCAATTCCCGGACAAGATCGCTCGGGGCTTGCAAATACTCTTCAAAACCATGGTAGTCGGAGTTGTCCAGGTTTCTTATTCCGATTCCGACAAGATCTGCTTCAAGCTTCAATAACTTTCGCACGAAGACGGAATAATCGGACTTTCTGCCAGGGATTTCAAAACAATGGACCTCATGCCCCTTTCGCTTCAAGTGACTGGCGATGAAGGCTAAGCCCAGGGGTGCAACTCGATAGGGCTTCCTGGTTACATTCGCATTAATGAGAATTATTTTTGCCAAGTTCTCTCTCCTTTGATTTGATTATCGGAGATTGAACCTTAAAGGAATCTTAAAACTTGATGACAATATTAAATGCGCGCTTCCAGAATATATCCCTTACCTCGAACAGTATGAATCAATGGAGTGTCATAACCCTTGTCGATTTTCCGACGTAAATAGGAAATATATACATCGAGAACATTGCTGTCTCGATCAAAATCAATATCGTAAATCTGGTCCAGAAGTTCCTGACGACTAACCACTTTTCCATTCGCAAGAACCAGCACTTCCAAAAGATTGAACTCCCGAGTGGATAAAGAGATTTTCTTCTGGGATCTCCGGGCTTCCCTGCGATTCAAGTCAACACTCAAGTCCCCGATTTGAAAGACCGGACTTGGTTTCGCATAGCTTCGCCTCAAAACAGCATTTACCCTCGCCAGAAGCTCCATACGGTCGTAGGGTTTCCCCAGATAATCATCAGCACCCAGACTCAATCCTTCCACTCGATGTTCTACCTGACCACGTGTGGTGAGCATGATAACCGGAAGTGACAATTCTCGCTCCCGGACCAGCTTCAAAAGTTCAAGTCCACTCATTCCAGGGAGGTTTACATCAAAAATTGCCAGCGCGAATTCTTCAACTCCCAACAATGCTTCTGCCTCCAGGCCATTATCCAAAGCATGGACAACATAACCATTATCTTTCAAGTCAGATTGTAATCTTCTTGATTGAATTGGATCATCTTCAACTATCAGAACTCGCATAACCCTTCACTTCAATTACCACACAGCTGCCATGCTTGAGAGGATTCTCCTGCTCAAAGTCACTTTTAACTGACAGAACACCGCCCATTTCCTGTAAAACCTTGGAGGCCAGTATCAGCCCAAACCCGGTCCCCTCTTCTCCCTGGGTACCTAAAGAGCTTCTATGCATCTTCCCCGCACTCAACAACTTCTCAAGGCGATCACTTTCAATCCCGACCCCCTGATCGATTACCTGGAGACAAACACGGGAGCCGGTTTCCTCCAAAGATACCTGAATCTTAATCAGCCCACCAGGATAGGAAAACTTGATCGCATTGGACATGACATTAGCAAGTACCGTCATTGTAAACCACTCTCTGTCAATCTTCAGATACACGGCTGACCGGGGCACAATGACTTGAAGTTCTATATTCTTGGAACGCAATTTGGGTGCAAACAGTATCTTGAGATCCTCAATGACTTCATCAAGCAAGACTTCTTCTTCAATAAAATCCAGAAAGCCCTCTTGTATTGCTTCCATTTCCTTAAACTTTTTGAGAAATTTAGCAGCCTTTTCCAGCAGGGAATGAACTTCCGGCTCCAGCTTCCCCGTATCTTTTGAATTCCCGGAGGTCTCCAAACTGATCTGTAGAGAGTGAATAATATTGGACAGGTCATGAGACAGCATCTGTAAAAGCGCTTTGTATTCCTCATATAGTACAAAGTACTTTTTTGACCTGGACTGAACATTTTGCTCAAGGTCTCTCGCAGCTTGTTTCAGTTCCATCTCCTTCAGCTGAACCAGCTCAGCCATTTTAGTCATGGACAATGCCAGGTTTTCCAGTTCGGTAATGTTCGAGGCAACCGGTGCACTCAGCTCCTGACCCCTGGCCAGCTCCCGGGACATCATCTGCAACTCGAGAATGGGGTTACTCAATTTAGAAGCTGTAAAGGCAGAACTGATAACAATCAGGACTATCATGGCGACAAAAGGGAGCAGAAAGACCATGAACAAGTTCTTCAAGTCTTGATAGGCCAACGATTTCTCCACTGCAACTAAAATCTTCAACCCAACCCTGTTTAATGGTTTCTCATAAACCAGAGCGTTCGCCCCTATTTTATACCTGCTTTCCTCTCCTGCACTCAGTGGATTCAAGATTCTGTTGGATTGATCAAGAATCAACAGGCGGTTCGCGCGGCTTTGCTTGAGATTCATAACCTGCAAAGAGTTTGCTTGTTGAATGACAGGCTCCAGATTAATCTCGGCTTCCAGAAAATGCAGTTCTTCATCTTCAGCAGAAAATCCCAGCAAAACATCCCACTTGGCTATTGCTTCGGAAATTTGAAGTTCCACTGTTTCAAGTCTGTGCCCCTCTTTCAAACTGTTTTTGACTACATCCTGGATTGTTTGAGGCACTTCACTTGTCACCCTTGTTGCCTGTGTGGAGGCAAAATACCTTAATTCTGGTCGTGTCTGGATCAAATGGACAGATTGAAAGTCAGGATGAGAATTCATAAACGCGAGAAACAGTTCTCTGACCCGAGCATCCCTGTCCCACTCATTCAAAATATGTTCCCGGACGAGAGGAGTCCGGGTTAAGTATCGCAATGAATTTAAATTGTCCTCCAGGTGCTCTTCAATCTGATGGGTCAATTGCTGACTGATGAACTGAAACTCACTGGTCAACTTCTCTTCAATTTTTGACTGAACCTGAAGGTAAACCAAAATGAGAGCCAGTAACAAAGGGATAAAGGACAACAGCAGATTGCTTTTAAAAAACAAGTTTTTAATGCTGCTTTTCTTCATCAATAGTGCTCCACCTGAACCCGCTTGAGGTAATCAGGAAGCTTGCTCTGAGAGCTGCAATATCCCAGAACATTCAGTTTGCGTTTGAGATAAACAAAAACTACCCTGGAATTGATCTTGCTTACAGGATCCTGCTGCCCCACTTTTAAGAATCGCTTCCTCCAATATTGATTCAAACCCTTTTCATCAAGGTTTAGATAGCTACGGGCAAATTCGAGGCGTAGAGGATTATCCATTCTATATTCCACGATTCCAAATTCATTCCCTTGAATCTGTTGAGTCTGCATCAAAAAAAGGGCTTTCAGATCTTTCGAGCGAATCGAATTGATCTCGCTGTCCCGATTCGTAATGATAAAGATTTCCTGCGCTGAGATCCCGAGCACAGAGAGAAAAAATACTGATAGAATAATACAAGCCCGAGTCATACTAGAAAGCAAAATAAACAGAAGTCCAGAGCTCACTTCGATCGGCAAGAGTTGGTAAATCAAATTCTGATTGAAGATAATGCAGTTTCAGCCCTGCATAAGGGTTTAATCGGTAATTCAAACCTACGGATTGTCTGGTTTGATCCAGCTGGCTGTCCAATCTCTTATCCAGATCAAGTTGTTCGGCCCGGAAAAATAGATGCAATCGGCTGCTTAAATCAACTCCGGGCTGAACATACCAACCTCTTGATTCAACATCCAAGCGCACATTGTCCTCCAGCGTCGCTTTACTGAAGGCAGCTTTAAGATTGTAGCGATCTCTCTTCGCATTAAGTTCATACTGAAAGACTTCGTAATCGCCTGCTCCATTGACAGCTGCCCCATCATAGTGAAATCTTCGATTGTCTTCATAATGATGCACTGAGAGTTCGAACTGATTCCAGGGGTCCAGGTTAAAAGCAATCTTCTGCCCAAATGCCTTCTTGTTATTCAAATCTCTCCCGGAACCATTCAAAACTGCATTGGGTGCTGCTGTAAACACTGTGTCGATAGAATCTATTCCGTTTCCGGTATAAACATCGAAGCCAAGGTTCCTGTACTTGAAACTGCGATTGGTAGACAAGCCAAGGCCTACATAGGCAAATGGTAAAATCCTGCGGTTCATTGCCGGTCTCACGATACTCTCGGACAAGGTGGGATAATGATGTAGATTCCAGTAGCTGGGAATCAATGACTCTCCTGCTCGAATCTTGAGATTGTTTTGTGTGTCATATTCCAGCCAGGCTCGCTCCTGATTGACTGCTGTGCCACTGTTAGACCACTCCAGTTCCGCAAAGAAGTTGAAGCGATCTCTCTGCGTTTGCAGGAACAAAGCTGTATGTTCCTGATTGAAAGTGTCCGCACGGGGGTCAGAGCCCTCCAGATAAGCCACAAAGTCCGTGTTAAAATATCCCTTTAAATTGAGATCCCATTGACGGCTTTTTTGGATTTGCTCTATCTCCAGGCGATTCACTTCCACTGTTTCGCTGATGTCCTCAAGATCATCCTTATCGCTTTTCTTTTCATTCTCACCGGAGGAAGACTCTTGTACTTTTTTTACTTCTTCGAGCAATTCAAGCATTGATGCCTTGAGCTCATGAATTGTGCTAGCCTGTTCAATCTTTACTTTGAGAACATTCAAATCTCTGGTCTCAACTGGATAGTTAAGAAGAAAAATCTGAACGGCAAACAGGCTCAGCGATCTTTTTAAGCTCACTCTTTTAACCTTTCTTTAAGGATAGTACAGACAACATAAAAGCCATGCGATTACTTCCAAACATCATTTTCTTAATCTGCCTTGTGCTTTTGGGTAACCATGCCCGCCTGGACCAGGACAACTCGCTGGAAAACTGGTATGGGAAAAAGCACCCAGAAATCGTGGAGTGGAATCATATCAAGGCCCGCTTCCATTTAGAAGAAACTCTTGCACTGAAGCTTGAACAAAATGCCCTCTCTTCGAATCGCATACTTGAGACTTTGAACTTTCTCGAGAATCTGGAGAAAATTCCTAACTGCCTGTCCTTGTTTGCAGTGCATTCAGCTTTGAAAATGAATCTGGGACAAGAACAAACACGAGATATGGAGAAGTCGGAGCTTCTATCCGAGTTGAACTTTCTGAAGTCAAATCCTCTCTACCGCTCATTAATACTGGATCAAAACGGTTACGCAACGCTGGGGTATCTCAAGTTAAGTTCCAGGATCAATTCCAACGCAAGACAGGCCATACTGCAGGCATTGGATCAACAAGGGATTTCCTACACGAGCGAAAAACAGATTGAGACTGAGATTACGACACTCTCCCAAAAAGATACAGAATTCCTGATCCCGATACTGCTCCTGTTGATCAGCTTGACAGTCTACTTGCTCTTTCGTTCTGTTCGATTGCTCTTTTGCTTCTACCAAACAGTAGCTATGACGACTATCCCCACGCTGGCCGTCTTTTTTTCTATGGGTAAAGTCTTTACAGCAATAAGCTCAGTTCTTACACCCCTTCTTCTCATCCTCACTATTGTCGCCTTTACTCATCTAGCTCAAGCATGGATGGAGAAAGGAGAGCCTGGCTACAAAAAGAGTATGCAAGTTGTATGGCTTAGTCTTTTGACTACTGTTCTGGCCTTCCTGAGCCTGAACTTCAGCGAGCTCGCTACTGTCAGAGACCTTGGGAACAGCGTATCACTGGGGCTTCTTTGCATGGGTCTTACCTTTCAATTTGTATTGCCAGGAACGCTTCCTTCTAAAAAGGACCACAATCTGCGCCACTTGAAAGTCAATCTTGATTTTCTACCAGGCATTCCCAAAGCAGTTTTTCCAGCGATTCTTGTTCTGTCTCTCTGGAGCCTCTATTCCACCAAAACCAATTTTGATGTCCTCGAACTCCTTCCAAAAACCAATCTTACAAGAGTGAATACAACTCAGCTGCGCGAAGCGGCTTCAATAGGTAGCAAGGAAATAACTCTTGTTGTTCCAGTTACGCTGGAGAGCGCAAGTTTGAACAAGGTTTTAATAGTTGAAAAAAGACTCAAGCAGCTCCCTGAGGTCCAGAGACTCCTGTCTCCAAGCTCACTTCTTCGATTTGTTCATCACAATATTACCGAAAGTGAGAACTTGAATCTAAGTGAAGTTCAACTCGGGGAATATCTAATAGCCATGCGAGAAAGCCCCTTCTCCCGTATTCTTGATGAGTTCTACTCCAGCAATGATATAAGAATTTTGCTGGGATGTGATCTGTACACACCAACTCAATGGATGGAGTTTCAAAGCAAGGTAGAAACTGTCTTCAGTGAACAGGGTCTTGAGGTCAAGATAACTGGTAGTGGTAGCCTCAAATGCAGACAGGACAGCAGCCTTCTGCTTATGATGGAGGAATCGCTGGGGCTAACCGCAGCGGGTATTTTTCTTGTGGTTCTGCTATGGAGTTGGTCTTTACGAATAGCATTGGCAGCACTTTTGGTAAATCTTCTCCCCATTCTCATTGCTTATTCCTTTGCTGGTTTGCTTCAGTTTGACTTCAATGTAGGTAGTAGCATAGTCGGAGCGATTTTGATGGGAATCAGTATTGATGACAGTTTTCATGTTATCCGGGATCTAAAGGCAAGCGCTTATTCTGCCTCCAGCAAAAACCTGCCCAGTTATCATGCGGTGAATGCCTCCAGCCTCATGCTCATTGTTGGTTTTGCGCCCTTCTTATTCTCTTCCTTCTTCCCTGTGTTTACCTTTGGACTTCTCTTGATCTGTGGAGTTTACGTTGCACTGATTGCTGATTTGAGGCTACTGCCCTATCTAGTTTCCAGGCCTCTTGAGGCAGCGGTAAAAGATGGTACTGAACAAGCTGAGCGTTAGCATAATAAAGGTTCTCAGACAAAGTGTAAGCAAGGTGCCCGGACTGTACCTGATTTATTGCTAACAATTCTTTGAAGTATCTTGTTACAACCAACATCCCGTTCGTGTATTGCAATAAATCAATCGAGCCAAGCTGCTAACCACCGTTCTCAAGAGTATCTCTTAGCACAAGCATCCCTATCTTGAGCTGCAAATACACCAGATCACAATCCTTAATGCCTTCCATTGTGGGCATTTCACAGACTAAAACCTGCCCCATCTGAGAAAAACGATAAAAGGTCGACACCTTGATCTCTTCTCCAATAGAACTCATGATGAAAAAGCCGTCACCAAGAGCTGGATCCGTATACTCGGGGTTTAAGCCCATATTGAACTCTTGAAGAGATTCCACAATAGCATCCCGTGATTCTATTGAAATGGGCTGCCCCAAACCACAATAGGGATCAACATATTGAGTGTGGTGATATTCGTCGTGAAGTGGAAAAGTAAATACTGGCTTGTATTTGTCAGCTACATTCAATATAGCCGTAGTTTCCGGGCGAGGGTCATGAACACACCAGTCCACTTCCTGAGCCGCACTTTTTTGCATCTTTGCCAAAGACTTCCCATCATTGGGCTGATCACCAGGTGTTTCCAACTATCGGGCCACTTCGATGATCCAATCAGCTGTTCCTTCAATCTCAGTTGCACTTGTGGTGCCACATACAAAAATCAGTCAATTTTGGTTCGAATCAAAGAGTAAAAGTCGTGGGGAAAAACTTGCGCCATCTTCATCTTGTTGGGAGCACCCTTGATGACCACTTCATCCCCTTCTTTGAGTTGAAACCCAACCTGCCCGTCCACTGTAAGAACAGTTTTACTCTTCACATAGCTGTTTTCCTGATGAAGTTGCAGTCGAAGGGTATCTCTTGGAGCAAAAACCATAGGCCGGGCATTAAATTTATGGGTGCAGATTGGGGACATCAATAGAAGATCCTGATCAGGTCTCACAATTGGGCCACCGGTACTCAAGGAATACCCCGTAGACCCGGTAGGAGTACTGATAATGATTCCATCACCGGGGTACTCTTCTACAAACACATCGTTACAAAAGAGTCGGTAATTGACAATTCGAGAAAGTGAGGAGACTTTTAGCACTGTATCATTCAATCCAAAGAAAGAGGTGATCTTCTTGCCCTCTCGATAAACCGCTGCCTGTAGCATTAATCTTTCCTGAACGGTCAGGTCACCAGCGAGAATCTTGTCGAGGCCTTCCTGTAACTGATGAGGTTCGATTGCGGTCAGGAAACCCTTTGTTCCCCGATTTAAACCCACCAGAATTGTATCGAAGCGAGCGCAATGTCTGGAGGCCCTTAAAATACTCCCGTCTCCACCAATTACGAAAAGGTAGTCCACCTCACGAGCCAACTGGTCCACTTTCAGATATTCAAGACCTTCGATTTCCTCTACAATGGAATCTTCTTCCATGGCAAAGTCCAAAGACCTGTTTTTCAGTTCCTGAATCAACTCAAGACTCAACTCTTTCGAGCGAAGATTTTTGGAAAAGAACAGAATGCCAAACTTCATTCACTTCCTCCCGGGGAAGAGAATGCTTCCTCTCGCTGTTTATCCAGCAATTGCCGTAATCTGGAGGTTCCTCCCCTGTTGAGAATAGCGAGCTGCTCTTTCGCAGAAGACTTGTAAGGACTGTTTGCATCGATGACTTTCTGGAGGTACTTTTTTGCCTTCTTGTTGTCACCTAGTTTGTAGTAGTGCTGGGCGACGTGCCAGACAAAGGAGCTTGGTGGATTGAATTTCTCAACTAGTTCCTCTCTCGCTTGCCAGGCCTCTTTGCTTCGACCCAGCTTCTCCAAAAGGATGATCTTGAAGTCCATTTCCTCCCGGTTGGGCTTGCTGATCGCCTGTACCACTTCCAGGGCCTTTTCGCTCTCACCATCACGATCTGCTTTGATTGCATCCTGCATCTTCTTGAGATCTGTCTCAATTTCTTCAATAGTTCCGTATTTGGAACTCTTCAGAACTCCATCTTCAAGACTAAGTTCTCCCAACTGCTCCAGGTTAACTTCCCGAGTCGTGACTTTATCTTTGAGCAGTGATTTCGCGTCGAAGGTCTCCATCTTTCCATATTGGGATTCGTAACGATTGAGAAGGGACTGGACCATTCTCATTCTTGAAAGAGCTAAAAAGCTACCTCTGGTTCTTTCTACCTTTTCTTCTTCAGGCTCGCTCGCCTCCGGGATTTCTTCCTTGAGCGCCAAGCTTTCGCCTGATTCGATCTTTGGTAGATCCAGACTTCCTTTTTTGGAAGCCTTTTTCATATCTTCCATACGCTTTTTGAAGGCGGCGCTCTTGGTAAGGTAGTAGCCCTTGTTAAAGGCTATATAGGCATCTTTCCATCGTTCCAGCTGGGCTAAAATCTCGCCTTCGAGATAATAGCCCTGAGGGTCACGAGGTTGATGTTTTTGATGGTATTTTACCTTCGTTAGCGCTGAGTAGAATTTGCCAAGCTCAAGTTCATCGCGTACTGCATCGATGACAGTCACATATTTGTGCTCGGCAATCAACTTCTCCCCTTCGAGAACTCTGCGACGCAATCGCTCTCTTCGGGTCTCTGCATCAACGGGTTGACTCAAAAACCCCATGTAGAGGATTGAAGCGAAAAAAACGAGGAAGAACCTCAGATCCATAAAGGAAGGGAGACTGAGCACAACTCAATTGGCACAGTCAGGATTTCTTATCCTAGATAGTTGTCGATCTTGCTCTTGAGCTCAGCTTTGGGTAGAGCACCGACGATTTGACCGATCTGCTCCCCATCTTTAATCAGAATTAAATTGGGAATGGAGCGAACTTTGTAGCGCTGTGCCAGCCCAGGATTTTCATCTACATTAACCTTGGCAATCTTCAGACCATCGCCGTACTCTCCGGCCAATTCTTCCAGAACTGGTGTCAGCATCTTGCAAGGACCACACCACTCAGCCCAGAAGTCTACCAAAACTGCGATTCCAGCATTGTTTACAGTTTCATCAAAGTCTTTTTCCGTCAGGTCAACTACTCCAGCAGCCATTCTTCTCTCCTATGATTTCCATGCCTGTGTGATGGAACCCCAGCCGACACATTGCATTGCACGGCCCACAACAAAATCCACTAGGTCACCGATTTCCTGGGGTTTATGATAGAAACCGGGACAGGCGGGAAGTATTGTACCCCCCACTTCTGAAATCCTCAACATGTTTTCCAGCATGAAAGTGCTGAAGGGAGCCTCTCTTACAACCAGCACCAACTTCCTTCTCTCTTTCATGGCTATGTCTGCTATACGGGTCAGCAAGGACTCTCCTGTACCACTGCGAATCTGCCCTAAAGTCTTCATGCTGCAAGGCATGACAATATAGGCATCAAAGTGGTTACTGCCCGACGCCAGAGGAGAAAGGAAATCCTTGTTCTTGTGAACAGTTACTTTCCCTTCATTTTCCTTGAGAAATGCAGACATATCTTCATCAAGCTCTTCTTTGAATACAAGTGGAGCAGTCTGGGAGTGAACCACATGAAGTTCACCCAGGTCCTTGCACACTTCAATAAAGCGTCGTGCGTAAATTGCCCCGGAGGCCCCTGTGATTCCAAGAACTACTTTTTTACTCATAAGAAAATCTCTACTAATATGATGAAGAAGTACCCCACACTAATGGTTGAGTTCAACTTGAAAAAAGCCAAAGCAAGATTACCCTTGTATCCTTTGGCAACTGCTACATGCTCCCATATCAGGAGAAAACTTAGGATGGCTGTTCCAAAAAAGTAAAGGCCTGAATAGGCTTCCAGCACACCTGTTGCCACCCAAAAAAACGGGACAAAAGCATGAACAAGCCTGGAAAAGAGAAGGGCATTCTTCTTTCCCAGCAGAACGGGTATAGAGTGCAAACCATTCTCACGGTCAAATTCTTCGTCCTGAACAGCGTAGATCACATCAAACCCATTAACCCACAGCAGGATACTCAATCCCAGGCACAGCGGGGTCCAGCCTAACTCACCCTGGATTGCAGCCCACGAACCAATTGGCCCCAAGGCAAGAACGACCCCAAGAAAAGTGTGGGCTAGAAATGTGAAACGTTTGGTGTAGGGATAGACCAGTAGAAAAAACAAACAAACAGGCAGGAGCTTCAGACACAGTGGATCAAGTTCCCAGGCACTGTAAGCCAGAATGGCGGAACTCAGCATGAGTAATGGAACCACTTCCAAAACACTCAATCGTCCTGAAGCCATGATTCTATGGGCAGTCCTCGGGTTCTTTGAGTCAATCTTGCGATCAACCAGTCGATTCATTCCCATCCCGAGGGTCCGGGCGCTCATGAAAGCTATGACGATCCAAAAAAACTTCTCGAGACTAACCATCCCTTTTTGAGCCATTAACATGCTTGCCAAGGTGAAAGGCAAAGCAAAAAGAGCGTGCTGCAACTTTACCATCGTAACAAATCGAGCCAGTCTTTCTTTCACTCGACTGCCTCCTCAGAATCAGTTCCCGCCTGAGGAGCGATGAAAACTGCTATTACTATTATCGAAATTTCATAGAGTAGAATCATGGGGATAGCTACCAGAGTCTGGGTGATGATATCCGGTGGAGTAAGAACCGCTGAAAGTACAAAGAAACTCACAATTACATGGGCTCTGAATTTCCTTAAAAAGTGATGATCAAACAAACCCAGAAAGGCAAGAATAACGAGCACTACCGGAAGCTCAAACAGTATTCCAAAGACCATAAGCAAGGTAAAACAAAAAGAGACATAACGCTCTATGGAGAGAGTAGCCTTTACATTGGCTATTTGGAAATCCAAAAGGAATTCAAGCCCCAGAGGGATTACAAACTGATAGGCCAAACCCACACCGCTTAAAAACAGAATCACCAGAAAAGGAGTGGTCCGATACAGAAATCGCACTTCATTATGCCTTAATCCGGGAGCAACAAACCTCCACAACTGCAGGATCAGATAAGGTGAAGAAACGATAATCCCACTTAGTATTCCCAGTTTAAGCTGGGTCATGAAGCCTTCAGTGGGACTAAGAGCCACAAACTCAATTCCCGGACCTGCCTTGTCCAAAAACAATGTTAACAAGCGCTCACTGAATGCCAGACAGAGAATGGAGCAAAAGATGATCCCCAAAATCATCCGAATCAAACAATTGCGCAGATCATCGAGATGATCAATAAGGGACATTTCCAAAGGGTTGTCTTCATAAGCCATCTTGAAAACTCCCTCTAGAGTGGATCAATCGCGGACACATCACTAAAGATTTCACCCGGATGAACCCCGTCTAACTCACGAAAATAAAGAAAGTTCTGTGGAATATGACCATAGATATTGTCTACCATATGATTCTTGAGGTGATAGTCAAATCGGCAAAAGAATTTCTTGGGCATGGCTTCACGATTCAGTTTCTCTACCGCCAGGTTCCCGTACACCCGAACACTCTCACAGCCACCTTTCTTCAAACCATTGTGAGCATACAACGCCGACTGTAACTTCAGTTCTCGCTTACCAAGTACGATTTCATTGTGCAACGAAACCAGAGCAATACTGTCCTTTTCCCTGGACTCCAGCAAATCATCTGTTACCCGAATGGCCTGCTCACTAACGATGATTCCACGACCGGAATAATAACCCCCGATTTCCAGCCCATTGCGAAACCACCAAATCCCTTCCAGCTGAAGTGGCTCTTCCTTGGTTCCTTTCAAGGAAACTTTCTTCTCAAAAACAGTATTGGCAACATCAAATCCAAAGTCTTTGAGTCGATCCAGGTTTTGAATATGATAACGCTCCTTATAGCGTCGTGGATACTCCAGCCTTGTGTTAATGGTGTATTGCTCCGGGGGAACCTCTTCCGGCTCAACCACCCCAAACTGGGAAGGGTAGATTTTGCGATAGCGCTTGTAGATCAAACCTTCATAATGAGTGTAAACAGACATGTAGGGGTCGTGAAGTCGATTGTCATGAAACAAATACCCTACCTCAGGCAGCTCGCGCCAACTTCCCTTCTCTGCAAAGTAGTTGATGATGTCATCCGCAGCAAAGAATGGCATGTAAACTTCCAGGCGACCATTGGTTCGAACCCTTCCCCAGTTTCTTGGACTGAGGGACAAGATGATATTGTCTACGGTTTCACTGATATCATCGTCAGCAACCTGCGCCGAGAGCTCCTGAATCAATCGAATCTTTTGCTTGAGAGATTGGGAGCGAAAGGTTTGGTTGAACTGCTTGTTCAATTCATCAATCAAATCCATGGTTTTGCTTCGGTCCTGACCAATTTCAATTCCAAGGATTTCCTTGGTTTGTTGAGAGAGACGGTAGAGTAGCTTAACAATGACTGGTGGCAGAGTCAGATTGGAAAGTGCAAACTCACCCATTTTCAATTTTTCAGCCTTCTTGGAGTGTATAAACAAAGTGTGATCCGGAGCTGGTGGAGTAATATCACTAACTCCGAGGGTTTTCACCAGATCTTCACAATGAACGGTCTTGTCGTACTTCCCGCAAGCACTGAATTTGATGCGAGCCTTGAAACCGCCAAGTGGTTCCAGATCGACAACAGTTTTCGCATTCCTTGGCTTCTGATGAACTTTCAAGCTTTCCGGGATTTTTTCCTGATAGTCAATGAAAGTGTAGAACTCATTGGATTTTACATCCTTAACTTCCACCAACACCTGTGCCTCGCCGCCTGGCATCAATTCATCCTTGGCAAAGTTATGGACTCTTACGTAGTCTTCGATTCTACGAATATCAATCAGATCAAGAAGCTTTTCGTTGACCTCGTAGAGTTCCTCTCCCTGATCACCCTTGTAGGCATAAACCAACTCCTTCTGGAATTGACGGTGAATCATATTGACTGCTTTTTGAATCGCTGATTCAGCCAGATATCGAGCCTTGATACGAGCTTCCATTTTATAAATGAAAGAGATCTGGCTTGAGGAGATAAACATGAAAGACGCGCCGAATATAAACAGCACCGTCATGATCCCAAAAACTACAAAAAGAGAGCTACCGTTTCTTCCTTTTTGCAAAAGTACTTTCACATAGTTTTGCATGACTGCATTATAACTGAGAAAAGGATCACACAACAGGAGAAAAAATTGAGTCCTTCCCTTATGGAATGACTCAGAAATTTAATGAATTTTGTCAATGTTGCAACAGGATAAAAAAAAGAGTCCCATCCTTCTATCACCATGATAGAGAATGGGACTACTTCGACTTATCAAAAGGGCTTATAGCCCACCGAACTCATCATCAAATCCATCGCCAAAATCATTTCCGGCGAAGGGGTCCTCAAAGACCGGGTCTTTGGGTGGTTTGTTTGGCTCAGCCGGTTTCGGATTGAAGGAAGTTGTGTTGGGAACTCCCCCTCCATCAGCCACCAACTCACCGAAGTCAGTTGTAGGAATAGCCTGCTTCACAATCTTTGGAGTGATCAGAATTACAATCTCCTTGGAAGACGGGTTTGTCTGTTCCTTGATAAACAAGTGCTTGATGAAAGGAAGATTGGACAAGAAAGGAATCTTGTTTGTACTTCGAGTTTCATTCTCTTCGACAATTCCACCAACCAGGATTTCTTCTCCATCCTGAACCTGAAGTTTGGTTTCCACTTTCGTTGTATCAATTGTTGGAAATCCATCCGCTCTCAATTGAGGAGAACTTTTCTCTACACTCAATTGCAAAACGATGAAACCATCATTATTAATCTGCGGCGTAATATTGATAATCGTACCAGCGTTCTTACTTTGAGGTTGCTGATCCGTACCACCGGAAAAGGTCAATTCCTGACCAATATTCAGACTGGCGGCCTGACCATTCATGGCGATCACACGAGGTGAACTGAGAATCCTCGAATCCCCTGTTCGCTCCAATGCATCAAACACCGCATTGAAAAAATAGTTTTGTCTGTAAAAGTCTCCGAAGGCAAACAGGTCCGCTCCATTTTGCACCGCATTAGGACCAGTGTACTCCCCTCCGTTCGGCACTCTTTTAATGTACTCAGTGGCAGCCCAGAGGTTTCCAGAACCCGCTGCTCCTGCTGTAGCTTCTGAACCAGTTCCCCAGTTCCAGTCAAATCCAAGGTTCTTTTCTACATTGGAGCTGACTTCCACGATTTTTACGTCCAACATAACCTGTGGCACCGGACGATCAATTTTCTTTAGCAAATCTTCAACACGGGCAAACATATCTTCGGTAGTTGTAATAACCACTGCGTTGAGTCTGGTTTCCACATGAACCTTAAACTCTCCCTGAGTGCTTTGACCGAGAAGATTGGTCAGCATACCCTGAACATCGTTTGCTGTGGCAAAACGCAGAGGGTAAGTCTTCGTCAGACCCTGATCGAAGTTTTTGGCAATTTTCTGTTTTGTAGAAATTACCATTGTGTTTCCAAAGACCCTTTTGTCCAGGTCATTGGTTTTGAGAATTAAATCAAGAGCCTGCTCCCAGGGTACTGATTTCAATTTTAAGGTAGTTGCACCCTGTACTGTGCTATCCACTACCACGTTCATTCCTGATACTGTGATAATAGATTTCAAAGCTAAATCCAGGGGGGCTCGATCCAGCTTCAGATCGATTGGCTTGCCTTTCGCTTCCTCTGCAATTGCAGGAGTGATTGCGAAACACGCTCCCATTAATAGTGCCATTGAGAATTTCTTCAGTGTAATTCGGCGGTTTCTCTTTGACATAGTCCACTGCTCCTTTTGATAGTCTCTTCCAACATCGACAGGAATAAAGGCAGTGCTAACGCTTTTGTTAGAAGATTCTCATCCTCATTCACTCCTTCTATCTCAGGGCAAATCTTGTCGTACAAATTCAAACAAAAGTGGAATGTTTTTGGTAAAAAAAAATCCTCCTGAAAAGGAGGACTTTTTAACAAATTAATTGTGTTTAGACATCAGACATGGTGATTTCCTGGCGTCGCCCGGCTGCAATGTGTAGAACTGTCATTTTAGAGGCATCAATTCGAATGACTTTAAAGTCATTTCCTTTCTGGTCCCCTTCTTCAAGAAGCATTACCTCATTCTTGAAACGGCAAATCGCAACTCGGGAGCCTTCTTCTCCACTGATTCCCATGATGGATATCTGCAAAGGTGGAATAACCTTCTTCTGAACAGTTTTCACTGGTGCTCTTCGCACTGGTTTTCTCTTCTTTGGCTTCGGCTTTTCAATCAATTTTTTAAAAAAATCAAAAAATGGTTTTTGAGGAATTTCCTGAGCCTGCGGGACACCTGTCGCCAAAAAGCTCACCATAATCGTTGCTATGAGAATTCGTAACATCATGTTGTACTCCTTGCCCACTTACTCATACTTCGCAATGTGAGAACGATCGATAATGATAATTCGACCGTCGAAGTTCACTCTCATTGTAGGAAAGCGACTTTCATTATTGTATTTGGGTAGTTTTACTTCTTTATTATTTAAGTCTACCAGTTTCTTACCCTTGTCGATAAGATTTGACAGGTTTTTTATCGCCTGTCCCCGGTCAGAACCACCACCTGTGAGTGTGATCTGTGAGTTCTGCAGATTCAGCATTTGACGGGCTTCAATCCTTGAAAAGAAATCATAGAGCTCAAAGTAGGTACCATCCACACTAAACTCCAAAGGAATTTCCATGTAGCGAGGTCGCTGGGTTTTCGGCTGAATTCGAATAGATCTTAGATTTACTCCTGCATTCTGTGAATCAAGTTCCACATCGTTGAGAAACTTACCAACATCTCTCCCCTTGGTCTTTTCCTTAAGCAAGGCTACAATTTCACGCTTCTTGTTTGAAATTTCATTCTGCAATTCCCGAATTTGCTGCTTGGATTGCTGACCTTTCTTCTTTTTTGCCAGAAGTTCCTTGTATTTATTGTTGATCTGCAATTTCTCTTCTTCCAGTGGCTTCTTATAATTAAACAACCAATAGGCGAAGGTAACCACAGTCACAACAAACATGATCAGGGTGTATGTAAAAAGTTTGACTAACACTGTCTTGCCCCCTTGATTAATTCCTGTCGATGACAAAGGTAAGGTCGAATTTGGCAACCTTCATTTTGTCTACGAAGTCGTGATTCACCTGTGAAAGATTTACACTTCGTACAAAATCAGTTTCCTGCTGCAGAATGGTGACAAAGTCCGTCACACCCTGAGTAACCAGCTTGATCTTTTTGTTCTCACTGTTTCTTTGATTTGTCTCTGTTTCCATTGATAGCCCATTGAGTTGTACCTGACCTTCCGGATCAATTCTCAACTGGGTCAACCAGATTGTTTTGGCCCTGGCTACAAAGTCCTCAAATCGATGAAGAACTCTCGTCCAGCTTCCCATTCTTTTGGACAAAATACCCTGGTAGTCAGACAATGCCTGCTCAACATTATTGAGCTCCTGCTTCATCTTACGCATCTTGCGAAGGTCGCCTTTCATTCGGGACACTTCTCTCTCCAGTCTGGAGATCTGCTTTTCTTCAATATACTGCTCTTTCTCCTGAGCAATCATCTCGATTCCCTGGTACAAACCACCAAGATTAATCAAGACCCAAAGCACAACCACTATCCCGCCAATGGGGACGCTGATCGCCTTTTTCTTCTTCTCCGATAAGAGGTTAATACGAATCATGCCTATTCCTCCTCGGTGTCACAACCCCGCAAAGCGAGACCGATCGCTACGGCATATTCTTGTAAATGCTCTTCAAAGACCTCTTCATCATCCAGGTCTCTCAAGAGAGCAAGGGAAGGGTCACCCACTTCTACTTCCACACCCAGTTCATTGCTCAACAAGGTATCAATTCCTTTGAGACGAGCCGTACCTCCGGTTAACACAATTCTGTGAATCAGTGGTTCTCTGTGCTGGGCTTTGTAATAATCCAGTGACAAGCGAATCTGCAAAGCAATTTCACTGACGGTGGATTCCACTACGTCAGCAAACTCTTCGTCATGATTCCCTTCCATGGCGTCTCTTGACTTTTGAAGTTTGATTTCTTCCGCTTCTTCAAAGGTCACTTTATAAACAGCTTTTACAATCTCGGTAATATCCTCGCCACCCAGACTATCTTGAGACTGAGGAGGTGAGGTTCTGGAAAATCGCAAGGTCCCGCCTTTTAAAATGTTGATGACGGTCTTTCTCGCACCAATACAAATGATGGCCATCACTTCATTTTCATTTGTTTCCTGGCCAAACTCATTCGCTGCTGGTTCAGCTTCGGCTTCAATTCCCTCCTCTGCGATCATCTCTTCACCCTCCAGGGCTGGAGGTCGCTTAAGATAACTTTTCAAAGAGTTTATGATTGCCAGTGCATCTACATCCAGACTGTCGAGAGTATTAATTCCTGCACCCTTGAATATATCCACCACGGTTTCCACATCTTTTTTCTGTGCTGCTGCCAGGATACAAAGGATTCTTGTCATTCCTTCCTGCTCAATCCTGTCCAACTTGCAAAAGTGCACATTGGCAGTCTCCAGTGGATAGGGAATGTACTGCTCGGCTTCACCATCAATCGCATGTTCAAGCTCGTCATCAGACATATCCGGCAGAGGCAGAAAACGTAGAATCGCACTTTGCGAACTGATCGCTGAGAAAACCTGATCATACTTCAGGTTATGCTCCTTCTTGAGATTCTTGATCATCTGAATCACTGCATTGGGATCTTGCAAGGCACCATCTTGCCAGACACCAGGAGCATATTTCTCTATCCCGTGTTTAATAATCTGGGGACCTTTTTTGGTTTTGCGCAATTGCACAAACTTCAGTGAACTACTGCCAATATCAATCCCCAACGAATACTTTGGTGGCCCTAAACGAAACATACTTCTACCTTTTGAATCCTGCCGTTCTTTGTCTGTCTATCGTCATGCACTCTGGTCCATTTAACAAAATATGGCTCACAGCCCCGATTTTGCATGAACTTACCCGTTCCCGCGAATTCTAGACCGAACCTTTTTATATAGACAAGGACGATTTCACACAGGTTCCCCTGCAGGGTAATTTTATAGGGATATTTCTTAAAATTTCACTGATTTGATTGATTAGAGGACCGTAGATCAAATAAGGCAAACCAGGCTGATTCGAGCGATCTGCAGGCTCAGCCTTCTTTTCGCAGGGTTTTTATAATACAAATGGGGAACGAACAATTCTGAAAAATTTTCATAAAACAAATGGGAGGACGAGCAAATCTGAAGAATTCGCTCTTCTAGTAAAGAGAAGCCACAGTTACGCCTGTGTAGTAGTAGCGGAGTATATCCTGGTAGTTGAAACCCTGCTTGGCCAAACCCTTGGCACCCCATTGACACAAACCAACACCATGTCCGAAACCGGAACCTTCCAGAAATAGACTTTTGTCCTTTTTACGGGAACCATGAATTATGGATAAAATTGCCAGCTCGGCCTTGTCCTGATTCTTGGGTTTGGATTTCAGCGGATTCACTACTTTAAAAATTGTAGAGCGTAATCTGGACGGTCCCAGGAGTGTACGAAAGGCTGCGCCCGTCATCTTCAAATCACCAGTGGAGTCTTTGAGGATAACCTTGCGAACTCTTCCTTCTTCAGTCCGCTCAAACTCAATATCATGGATTCCACCGAGGCGATGTCCCTTCACCCGAAGTTTGTATGTAATCTCGGAATAATCAATGTCCAGCTTCCAATTGTAATTTCTGTAGGCTGAACAGTCAGTGCATGTCTTGGCGCGCAAAAACTCGATTTCTTTGCCATACCAATCCCTGGAGTCACTGGTGCTGCCACCACAAGCTGAATGATAGTAAGCTGAAATCGGTTCATCTTTATAGGTCAGAATTTTTCCTCGGGTGGCATTCACCACATCTCTGGCAATCTGATGCTCATCTTCAATTCCGTTATAGACTTGTGAGCGTACATCATCAGTCAATCCAAAACCCTTTTCCTTGAGAAATTTGTGCTGATTCTTGATCGCATAAGTCCTGGCGACTACTGCCTGAGACTTGAGAGCTTCCACAGGACTATTGATGAGCATTTCACTCTTGATCACTCCATACAGGTATTTCTCAAGCTTGACAAGGTTGACTACAGTAATCTTTCCGAAGCTATCTTCAAAGAGTCGAACGGAGCCTCTATAACCTTTCCCATTGACGTAGACATAGCCATTTTTAAATGGCTTGATATGCAAATCTGTCTGGTGTTTGACATTAAGAAACCCCATCCCTCTGTCGGTCACCTCGAATCGAAGAGATTTGCTGTTCCAGCGAGTGAAAAGTTTCTTTCTAACAGGTTTTGTTTGATAAAGCTGGAATCCATGTTGGGCACTGATATAGACAGACTTGCGACTCTCCAGAACCCCTACTGAAAGCAAAGGCTCCTCCGCCCGGGTAACAATACCCAGTACGAAAGCTGCAAAAATATATAAAATCTTCTTCAAATCAGCCTCAACGTAATACTTCCTGAATGTCTTTGAAGGTTACAATAATTATCAAACTCAAGACACACAAAACTCCAAAAATATTGATATATCCTTCCACAGCGTCATCAATAGTTTCCTTCGCCCGTCCTAAAATGTTGCGGGTGAACCAATTGACTGCATCTTTCACCACAATCAGGAAAATCCTGCCGCCATCAAGACCCGGAATGGGAATCAGGTTGAACACACCGATAGAGAGGCAAATCTGGGCTGCAAGCTGCAAAAAACTATGCAAACCATGTTCTACGGACTGAGAGACTGCATTTGCTATCGCTACGGGCCCTCCAATTTCTTTCGGGGCTTTAAACTTGTAGACAAAGTCCACAAACATTCTACTAATCTGGGCGAAGAAAAAGACTGTGTAATGAAGGGTATTTTCCGTAGCCTTGCCCAAACTCTTCATGAAAGGATATCGAATGAGTTGATCACTAAGAATGAAACGCTCAATGTGAACTCCGATTTTTCCTGTTGAATCGGGGGTAACGCTTAAAGGCCGCCTCTCCACCTTTTCACTCACTTCCACTCGAAAGCCATTGAATTCGCCCTCTCTCTGTAAAAACAGTAAAGCTGAATCCTTGCGATCGAAAATCACAGGAAGTTGACGCCCTGGGAGATGAACCTTGATAAAATTGCCTTTTTCGTACTTCTTTTGCAGATACTCCATAGCCATGGAATAATCTTTAAACTCCCGAAACTGACTTCTTCGATCAATTTCCAGATCCAGGCCCCGTCCTGCACTCTTGGCAATTGCCCTGCGACCTCCATCGTAGGTCTGGATAACCTCTCCGTTGATACTGTGTATGACGTCGCCGACCTTGATTCCACTTTTAAAGGCTGGAGAGTCTTCTACCAGCTTGATCACTTGCATAGTAGAGGTGTAATCGCCAAGGAAATAAAGAATAGTGAACAAAATGCCTATAGTACCCAGGACATTCATGAAGGGCCCGGCCAAAAGAATGGCGATTTTTTGCCACATTGCCTTGGCCTGAAAACTTCGCTCCCCTGGATCAGGTCGTGTATCGTCCGGGTCGTATCCGTCCTCCTGAGCGAGCAGCACAAATCCCCCAATCGGAAAAATCCGGATACTGTACTCTGTTTCTCCCCAGGTTTTACACCAGAGCTTTTGTGAGCCCATCCCTATGGCGAAAGCATCCACTCTGACTTTGCACCATTTTGCGACTAAAAAGTGGCCTAGTTCATGTATAAACGCAACAAAACCGATCACAATTGAAAAGAGGATCAGCTTGGTAATAAATCCAAAAATAAGTTCCATGAAGTTCCTTCAGATAGCTCGAATGCAGACTTTCCCCAAGATCTACAAAAAGCTTGGGAACAATAGCAATATTGTCGCTACCTTTCAAGAAAGTCTGGCTTATTAACCAGAAATCGACGGAAGGGAGTGAAAAATGAAGAGCACAAAGACAAGTGCAAAACCCGCTTTGTACAACCAGCGCGCATAGTTGGAGAACTCATCGTCGATAAGAACTGTTCTGCGACCGGAGAAATTGCGATAAGAATTATTGAGTCCCTCCCTGAGAATGAGAGCCAGGGCAAGATAACCAATAGATCCCGGGAAGGGAAAGAAGCCTAGCACGGAAACCGACATGGCAATCATAGCAAACAATTTCAGGTACTCATTACCATTCAAGTCCCCAATGTCCACAAAGAATTGAAAGATCTCTTTGATTAGGTTCAGCTCCAGCGGAATGTTTCCTCTTACCATAAAGTTCACGGTAAGATTTCTCAATTCCAGTAAAAACTCCTGAACAAGTACCCTCAGGTAGGAAAGAGAAATACCAATGGATTGAATCGGATTAGGGTAGACCGTTAGGTTTTCCAGAGAATATGGTTTGATTCCAATTCCAATTCTACCAAAGGAATTAGGGGTCACTTTGATAACTTCTTCAATCTTCCCTTCAGAGATTTCAACTCTCAAATTTTGCAAATCAATTGTATCGAGATGTGAAACCGCTGCTTCCTTGGCATAGAAGATCGCTGGCTCATCCTGAGCACGTCCAAACACCTTGATGTAGGACCGTGGCTTGTATTCCTTTTCCAGGTACTCATGGAGGGAAATGGAATCGTTGAATTCCTTGTAATCTTTCTTTCGCTCTACCAGGATGTCGATTTCCTTACCGGGATTTTGTGAAATGAATCTTTGACCGAGCTCAAACTTGGTCACCTTCTGTCCATTCACCTCAAGAAGTATGTCCCCTCGCGTAAATCCGGCAGCCTCAGCAGGGCTGTCAGGTAAAGTATGAACCACCTGCATGGTGTAGGAGGTGTCACCAAAAAACACAAGAGAGACAGAGAGTAGTATCGTTGCCAAAACCATGGTCATGACGGGGCCTCCCATCAGACTTAACACCTTTTGAGCAAGGGAGGGAGCTTTCGCTGTGATACTTGCAGAGTTACCATCTGCATCTTCAGGCGCAGGTCGGCTTTCCTGCTCCATAGCCACACTTCCACCGAGCGGCCAGTTGGTAACACTAAACCGGATTTGAAAAAGGTGGAAGACAAAAGCGCTCGCATCACCCATACCTATCTTGAGTTCCCGTATGGGGACTTTCAAGATTTTGGCACCGGCGATTCTCCCAATCAAGTGCGCTATAACAACTCCCTGGATCAACAAATAAACCCAAAGAAATTCTTCGAATAGAGACAGCAACGTTTCCATGCAACTAGGGTCCTTTCCCGTAGGCCCAAAGTCTTCGTGAAGAAAACCCTGCGATAATTCTATAACTAAATCACTTGAAATGCCAACACCACAAGCGCACCAGATGTCACAGAGTCGAATCTATCCAGTACTCCGCCGTGTCCGGGAATCAATTTTCCACTATCCTTTTTGCCGTAAACCCTCTTCAGAAGGGACTCCAGCAAATCACCCAATTGTCCGGCGATTCCTACAAGAACAGTATAAAAAAGAATTGAGTTTGTTATGTCTTCAGGGAAAAAATTTGGTAATCCACCCACAAACATCCACAAAAGCACAACAGTTAACCCTAATCCCAACACTGATCCTTCCCATGTTTTCTTGGGTGATAGATGGAGGCTAAACGGTGTTCGACCTATTACCTTTCCACAAAAATAAGCAAGAGTATCCTGTAGCCACATCACTACAAACAAATAAAGAACCCAGTAGGATGGGTTACTAAATTCGAGGAAGATATACAGTAAGGACCCAAAGAAAACTGTTGGATAGAAGTACAAAAAGAATGACTTGGAGAAGCTGTCAAAGAAGAGTGGATCACCATCGGTTCGATAAGAAAGCATTCCAGAGAATACAAAGACCAGAACTCCCAAAAGGAAACCATCCACAACATACCCACCATGATGGAAGAGAACAGCTGTCAAGTAACAGCTTAAGGTTACAATACTTGACCAGAAGTAAGCTGCTGAAATGGTGTGCTTATCATTAAGCCTGTACGACTCTTTGAAGGCATAGCAGATAATGAAGAACCACAAAAAGGGAAACCATTGCAGGAAGAGACTGGCAAGGATAACTGAAACGAGAAGAATACCGCTGATGCTGCGAACAATCATGCCCCACCGAATCTTCTTTCTCTTTCCTGATACTCCAGTATGGCCTCAAGAATTTCCTGGCAGCGAAAATCAGGCCAAAGAACATCCTGAAAGACAAATTCACTGTATGCAATTTCCCATAACAGAAAGTTCGACACACGGATTTCACCACTAGTGCGAATCAATAATTCAGGATCCGGGTAATCCGCAGTGTAAAGTCGCGAAGAGATCAATTCCTCGGTAACGTCTTCTGCACCAATTTTCCCATCGGCTACATCTTTGGAAATCTCTTTCACTGCCCTGGTGAGGTCAGTTCTACCCGAGTAATTCATGGCGAGAGTCATTGTCAGGCGCTTGCAGTCTTTGGTCCGGAACGCTGCATCTTCAAACTCCTTTTGGAGCTTCTCACCCATAGCCTCCAGATCACCAATTACCCGAATACGAACGTCATTTTTGACAAGGTGATCAATGTATTTCCTCAAGGAAGCAACAAAAAGCTCCATCAAAGCTCTGACTTCCGTTTCTGAACGACTCCAGTTTTCCGTAGAAAACGCATAGAAGGTTACATAGTTGACAGGTAACTTCCCGCAAACCTCTACCGCCTCATAGATGGAATCCACTCCGGCTTTATGACCGAAGGTTCTAGGTCGCATCTTGCTTTTGGCCCAACGCCCGTTGCCATCCATTATGATCGCAATGTGCTCGGGACATCGAGTCCAGTCTATTTTTTCGAAGACTTCTCTTTGCTTCTGTGTAAATTCAAAGTCAGCTAGAATTTCTTGCTGCCACTGACTGTTTGTTTTGCTCAAGATTCTCCCCGAGTCAGACTTCCATTATGTCCTTTTCTTTGCTCTCCAAGATACCATCAATCTTGCTGATAAACTGATCAGTAATATCCTGAATATCTTTCTGGACTTTTTTAGAATCATCTTCTGTGATTTCTTTGTCTTTCTCCAGTTTCTTTACCGCTGTATTGGCATCCCGTCTGGCATTTCGAACACTGACTCGACCATCTTCTGCTCGTCCCTTGGCAACCTTCACAAGATCTTTTCTGCGATCTTCAGTCATCTCGGGCATATTCAATCGAACAACCTGACCGTCATTGATCGGCATGATCCCTATGTCAGAAGCCATAATAGCTTTCTCAATCGGGGCGATCATGGATTTGTCCCAGGGCTGAATCATGAGGACTCTGGGCTCGGGTACACTAAGTGTAGCCACTCCCTTGATTGGAGTCGGGGCGCCGTAACAATCCACTCGAATTTTGTCCACGATCATTGGATTAGCCCTTCCGGTGCGAAGAGTCTGCAGACTTTCAATCAAGGATTCGACTGCCCCCTCCATTTTCATTTCCACTTCCATCATAATCTCTTCAATTTCCATAGTGCTCTCTCTCGGCCAATTCAAACTCTTTTCTTGAATTACTGGTTGTCACATATTCTAAACTCAGTGCAAATCCTCAAGCGTGGATCAAGGTTCCCACTTGTTCCCCTTTGCAAACTGCAACAATATTGTTTTTTTCGAAAACATTCAAGACCCTGATCGGAATCTTGTTTTCCAAACACATAGCCACAGCGCTCAGATCCATAACTTTTAGTTGATTGCGAAGGACCTCCAGATAGCTCAAGCGCTCAAAAAACCTGGCTTCTGGATTTTTGGCGGGATCACTGTCATAAACGCCATTCACTTTGGTTGCCTTGATCATTAGATCAACTTTAAGCTCTGCAGCTCTTAATGCTGCTGCAGGGTCCGTTGTAAAAAAGGGATGTCCGGCACCACCAGCCAGAAGAACTACCTTCCCCTCTTCGAGGTATTGACGGGCCGTCTGGGCGTTGTATAACTCAACATATTCCTGCAGGCGAAAAGGTGTCATCACCAAACTGGGGATTCCTTGAGAATCAAAAATCCCTTGCAGAGCAACAGCATTAATGATCGTTGCCAACATACCCATGAAATCAGCAGGAACCCTGTCGATCCCTGTAGACTCTCCCTGAATTCCACGAAAAATATTACCACCACCACAAACCATACCAATTTGAACTCCCATGCTTTGAAGTTCCTTAATCTGATTTGCCAGGTTGTGGACTGTCTCCTGATCGATCCCCTGGCCTTCGTTGCCACCCAGGGCCTCACCACTGACTTTAAGCAAGATTCGCTTCATCGTTTTCTTTTCCTTATCTTCAACCCGGTAACTATCTCATACTTTGGAGCTGCCACCAGAACTCACAGGATATCCATTCTCGTTTTGATTTGCACCCCGAAAATTTGGCTAAAAAAAAAGAGGCCCCGGTTAGTAACCGGGGCCTCATTTTTTTACTGAGCCATCTTCGCAACTTCAGCAGCGAAGTCTTCTTCCTTCTTTTCGATTCCCTCGCCCAATACAAAGCGGGTAAATCTTGGAATACTCAAGTCTGTAGACAATTCCTTGCCCACAGTTTCAAGAAGCTTGGTAATGTTAACTTTAGTTTCTTTAACAAAAGGTTGCTCTAGAAGACAAATTTCCTGGTAATACTTACTCAGCTTACCTTGAGAAATCTTGTCCAACATTGCTTCAGGCTTGCCTTCTTTACGCAATTGCTCTTTGTAGATGTCAATTTCCTTCTCAATCTCGGCAGAAGGAACTTGATCCCGCTTCAAGTAACTTGGAGCAGCTGCAGCAATGTGCATACACAAGTCGTGAACCAGTTCCTGAAACTTGTCAGTACTGACAACAGACTGGTCTCCAACTCCTACTTCAAGTAGAACCCCGATTGAGCCTCCACCATGAACGTAGGAATGAACTACACCAGAATCAGCACTGTACTGAGCAAATCTTCTTGCAGTCAACTTTTCACCGATAGTAGCTGTCTTCTCTGTGATTAAAGAATCAACAGTACCACCATCTACGCTCAAGCCCATCAGGGCACTTACATCAGCTGGATTCCCATCGAGAACCACGCCAGCAATTTGCTTGGCCAGATTCTTGAAGTCAACTGTCTTGGCTACAAAATCAGTTTCACAGTTCAATTCAAGCAAAGCACCAGTCTTCTGGTCATCAGAAATAGCTGCTACTACAGCCCCATCAGCTGCAACCCTGCTTGCTTTTTTACCAGCTGAGGCCAGACCTTTTTTTCGAAGAAGCTCAATTGCCTTGTCGAAATCACCATTAGCCTCAGTCAGCGTTTTCTTACAATCCATCATCCCTGCGCCGGTTTTTTCACGCAGAGCTTTTACATCTTTTGCTGAAATGGACATTTACAATCTCCTTATTAGTTGATTTGAACTTCTTCTTTTTCCTGAGTCGCTCGATTTGCTTCTTTCCCTTCAACGATTGCATCAGTCAGGTAGGTGGTAATTACCTTGATTGACCGGATAGCATCGTCATTACCGGGAATGACATGAGATATGTTCTCTGGATTACAGTTTGTATCTGTAATAGCTACTACAGGAATTCCAAGCTTTACACACTCATCTACAGCAATTTTTTCCTTGCTTGGATCAACGACAAAAACTACGTCGGGAGTACCTTCCAGGTCACGAAGTCCATTGAGGTTACGATTCAGAGTTTGAAGCTCACGCATACGCTTGGCTCGTTCCTTCTTGCCCAGAAGTTCCATGTCTCCGTTTTCTACCATTCGCTCCAGCTTCTTTAGATGGGCAATTCTTTGACGAATTGTCTTGAAGTTGGTGAGAGTCCCACCCAACCAGCGAAAGTTAACGTAGTGGACACCTGCTCGAGCAGCATTTTCTCTGACGATTTCAGCGGCTTGTCGCTTGGTACTAACAAAAAGAATATCCCCACCTCTTGAAGCTACGTCTTTGACGAAACCACAAGCTTTGGTCAACAGCCTTACAGTTTTTTGAAGATCAAGAATGTGAATATCGTTGCGGGCTGTGTAGATGTAGGGAGCCATTCTTGGATCCCATTTTCTGGTTTGATGTCCAAAGTGAACACCTGCTTCTAGAAGGTTCTTGATGGAAACCTTTGGTAACATAGATTTCTCCTTTTGGTTGTATCCCCCCGGTAGACGCAAGCGAACCTTAAGATCACCGAGCTTGATCCGTGAATCCAGGGTTTTCGTTCATACAAAAAATCAGCGCTGCATATTAGAAAAATACTTACGGCTTGTCAAACGCTTTCTACAAGCGTTACTTCACAGTCTGATTCAGCCGACAAAAGGGTAATGAAATGGAACAAGAATGACTGGATTGGGGCCCTTTTTAGCCTCAGTTTATTTTTACTGTTTTTTTCAGGTTGCTCACAGGATGAATTACCTGACCTGAAACCCTCACCTTTGCAAGCCACTGCCTTTGTCTTTGGCTCGGTGTTTCATGCTGATGAAGGACGCTTCGTTGCCGGTGCAGAAGTCCAGGTTTTACCTGGATTTGAATCAACCACCACGGATGAAAACGGGAACTTTTTTCTGGAAGAAGTGCAAAGAGGAGAGTTCCAGGTTCGTGCCCAGGCCGGTAATTACATTGCCTCAAGTTTTATCAATACAAAAACAACGGATGTACTCAGTGTCGAACTTACCTTCGGGACAACCGCTCGAAATCCGCAAGACATCAGCTTCAAAGAAAATCAAATCTATGTGACGAAGAAAGCAGAAGATATCTTGCCAACCAATTTTTATCAGGAGCTGATTGCCAGCACCGGGAGAACATTCCAACAATTTGGAAAGATGGATTGGAGCCCAACGACGACCGATGAACTCATCTTTGCTGGAAGAGAACCCGCAACCAGGATGGCAATCTATCGATTCAATCTCTCCAGCCTACAACTTGTTCAAATCAAATCAGATCCAAATTTCGCCTGCACAGACCCTACCTACTCCCCGAATGGACAGAGATTTGCATTCCTTCGCAACGGTCAGGTTTTTATGGCAGACCTCGTGGATGGAACCAACGAACTCCAATTGATACGAGATGGAGCACTGACCTTCTTCAACCTGAACGACACAACAAAGGTACTGAATCTGCAGCTTCGAAACGAACAAATTAATGCAGCTACCGGGACAAACACCTTGCCAGAAAGACTGCCCAGCACAAAAACCTTTCCCGCTGCCCTGGATCTATCTGGTCTGGGTCTAGGTGGAATCGCCAGTCCAAATATTCAAAATGCAGCTAATTTTCGGAGTCAGTTGAATCGTTACTTTAATCGCTTTTGTACGAATGCTGGCAACATCGCCGCTTGTCTGAACAGCTTCGATCAATTTTGCAACAGTACCTCCAAAGTGCCAGGTACCACGACTGTTAATGGACAAGCTGCCAACTGTCAACTGGTCTTTGATCAAGGTACTCCACAGTCACAGCCATTCAGCGCACTGAACTTTCCTGCAGCATGCCCTGTAGAAATGAGTGAACCTGTATGGTCAAGAACAGGAAACCAGATCGCATTTCTTGCTCGACCCACAGGCTGTAGCGCTCAGAGACCAAGAATTTGTGGTCGAACCTGCACCAATTCCGACTGGGAAGTTTTTCTGGGAGCAGCTGATGTTGCCTTTTCAAAAACCGATCTTACAGACAAGCTCTCAGGTAATAATGAATTCTTACTGGATAAATACGCCACCTATCAGGTGACCAACAACACACTACAGGAGACAAACATAGCCTGGGACCCCGGCCGACAGGGTTCTGTCCTCTTTGACCAAATTACACTCGATACTCAAACTAACCAGAATCGACACTTTCTAATTCGGGCCAGCCCAGTAAACTTCGGATTTCGTTCCTACATTGTATTCAGAGAAAGTCCTCTGCCACATAATGTAGATATCTCATCGGATGGCAGGAAAATTCTTTGGATTGATAATCGAAATATAGGATCTAATCGATTTGGCTTTCCCCAGGTTTTCATGGGGGATTGGTCTGGTATTGTTAGAAATGACCGACCAGTTACGAGATATGAAACCCAAATTGATCTTTCAAACCCCAAGTTCTACAAACTCAGACCCAGAGCTTTTTAGGCTGTTCAAGATTCTGTAAACTCCAACCAGGACTTTCCAGACTGTCCAAGAGGCTATTAACTCCACCCGGGACCTTTTCAGGTTGTCCAAAAAGACTACAAACTCAAACCAGGAGCTTTCCAGTTTGCCCAAAAGGCTAAAAACTCAGAAAAGGAGCTTTCCGGATATCACAAATTACTACGACCTTAGACCAGTACTATTTCAGGAATTCAGCCACTTGGTCATTACTTCCATGGCCTCGATCACATTCGAACAATTCTCATTGAGAAAGTCTTGCCCCAGTTCAGTATTTGAATCTAACTGACCCGCGGCCAGCAAAGCCTGCGAACCATCGAAGTCTACGTAAGCAATTCTGGCACTCATTTCATGACTTTCTCGAAGAAAATCCGTCCCGGGTAGAATCGCCACACCTGTTTCCTTCAAAAGCGCAGATGTCAGCTCTTTGCTATTCGAGAAAGATGAGGCTTTTTTGGTTTGACTAAAATCAACAAAGAGGTAGAAGGCACCTGTTGGTGGATGCAACCTGACCTTTCCTTCTTTCAGGATTTCGTAGCAACGGTAACCCAATGCCTTCAATATTTTACGAGAGAGAAAAATATAACGATCAATCTCATAGCCACCGCGAAAGGCTGTTATAGCAGCATACTGAACGGGAGCACAAACACTGGTATAGGTTTCTGAAGCAACTGCGCACATGGCTTTCTTAATCCATTGCAGACTCTCGGGAAATACAAAAGTACCCAATCTCCAACCCCCTGCTCCAGCCCATTTACTGAGTCCGGAACTGATGATAGTTCCTTCCGGGTAATAGCGCGCCATCGAGACATGAGCACCATCAAACTGAAGCTCTCCATAGATTTCATCGGCCAGGATAATTAATCCAAATTCCCGAGCTATCTGAGCAATTTCCTGAAGTTCCTGTGCACTGTAACTTGTTCCAAAGGGGTTGTTTGGATAATTGAGAATCAAAAGCCCGGGTCTCTTCTTATCCTTCAAAACTTCACAAGACTCACGCAGAGATTTTGCTGTAAGTTTCCATTGAGATTCGAAACTGGTTTGAACAACCTGAATCTCCCTGCCGATGATTTTGGCTTGTGGTTCATAGCTAACCCAACAGGGTGTGGGAAGCAAGACGATACTGTCGTAAACGAGCTGAAGCAGGAACAGTAGCTCCTTGGAACCCGGACCTACCAAAACATCCTGAGATCTGGCCACGATCCCTTCTTTCCTTCGATGAAAATCACAGACAGCTTCCTGAAGGGCTCCAAGTCCTGATACAGGCAAGTAGTCTTTTTCGCCAGCATGGAGGCGCAAGGCTCTAACTACTGGAACTGGCACCGGAAATGGAGATTGACCAAGTCCAAGTTTATAAACTTTGCGCCTTTCTCGAATCAGCTCGTTGCTGAGCTCATTAATGGCAAGAGTTGCACTGTCTTTTAGATCTTTAAGTTTGGGGTTTATGGACATGGGAGGACCTCTTCTTGTGAGTTCCTTCCATCATAGCCAAGGGTCTTGAGTTTTTAAAACAGATTCTTATAGGAAATTTTCCATTCTACAGCACTACCGTGGGATAACTGCTGAGGCAACTCCCCTTCTTCATAAGAATAGCTTAGATTCAAGCTTCTTTCCCAGTCTCTGCTAAACGGGTAATCAATGCTGACTCTACCCTCTTTCATAGTTGCATCCTGCAAGGCTGCCAGGGATTCACTGTCCCAAAGGGTATAACCTCCATAAAACTGGGCTTTCCCCAGAATCCTGGTGGAGAGTTCCCATCCAAGTCCATAACGCCGATCATCTCTTCCATTAAAGTAGTCTCTGCGCTCGGATTTGAGAAATACATGGGGTTGCAGTGGGTTGTGTCTCCATTGAAAATAACCTCTGCTTGACAGTTGCCAGGAGACTTCCTTGTCAGCAATCGGCGAGAGAATCTTGTCGAAGCTCTCGCGAAAGGTAATTGACCCATCCAGACTCAAGTGTGTGAAATTCCTTGATAGTCGAAACCAATGAGTATTACTTTCCAGTAAATAGCTTCGATCAAGACTTTCCTCCCGACTTTCACTGTATTGATAATCAGCCACCGTACGATTCCATCCAAATGGTGATCTAAGATGAACTCCCAAGCCGGGTCTTAAAATCTGTGCTTCTACAGTACCTGGATTGTTTTCATTTCCCAGGTATTGGCCGTACACTTCAACGGCGCCCCACTGAAGGTACTGCTTGAATTGGCCATCAAAGAGATAATGATTTTCAAAGTCTTCACCGGTTAGAGAAAAGTAACCCGAATCATACTTTTCAGCAATCAGTCTTCCGTCATAGCGATCACTCTTGTGATACAACTTCATAAATGCTGCGAATCCATGCTCATAATTTCCGCGCTCACGGTCTCCAAAACTCGACGCAAATTCTGCCTCCATATCCCAGTAACGGGAGAGTTTTGCAATATGTCGCAAGCCAAGTTGCTCACTGTGCCTGCGCGAAGATCCATCAGATTCACGAGCGTATAGATATGACAAAGACCACTCCCTCTCAGGTGAATGAATCTTTCTATAATTCAATCCGTACAAATAGACTGGCTCTTCTTCAACACTGGAAAACCCCTGTTGATATTGAGGACTCGCTCCAGCAAAAACCTGAATCTCGTAAGGAATCGTCGATTCGAAGAGATGGGTGTACCCAAGAGCACGCATTTCACGATTCAGAGTCAGGGAGGAGATTCCCGGTCTCTGATCTCCAATCACGAACCTTGAGTCTTTTCCCTGAAACTCAATTCTCAGGTGCTCCAGTTGAACATCCCCTTCAGGACGAAGTGAGGTATCCCCCGCTTCCACAATTACACTGGCTAGGTATTCCTGTCCCTTGAAATGACCAGCTGACTGTAAATGATGTCGACTGCGCCCGTAGTTACTTTCCCGTCTGGAGAGATCCAGATCAAATCCATTGGTGGTTACCGAAGAGAGTTCGATCTCATAACCATATCTATGAGTCTTGTCTCTCTCCCGATTGAAGTAGGCTTCAAGCTTACCATGGGAGATTTTGCGAGCCAGCTCCAACTCGGACTCATTCAACAAAGAAAGCTTCTTCAAAGCGATGTAGGTGGAAAGGGCTGTATCTTCCTGCTCAAAGATTTTCTGTACAGTACTGTATTGAGCTTCCGTCTTCACTTTAGTGAGTACAAACTTCTTCAAGGCAAGTTTCTTCTCCCGCTCTTCCCCAAGCAGGACGTATCCAGGCTGCCCCTTTTCATTGCTGGTAATGATTCTTTGAATTTGATTGGCCTGATGAACATCAATCATTCGAAGTAGTTCCAGCTTCTCTCGTCCAGTCAGAAACGGGATTCGAGACACAATCTCCTTGCCATCATCTACGGTCACATCCAGATTTAAAACTCTTGCGAGAATCTTGCGCTGGCGAGGGGTTTTCGCTCTGGCTTTGATGTATCGAACAAAGCTCTGGGAAAAGACAGGATGGTGATTTTCACTCAAAACATCACCAAAGCTTGAACTGAGCAATGTTAATGCAAGAATAGACGATTTCAGGTAGTTGAAATTCAGCATACCCTCTGCCTATCGACAGTCGTTTGCGCACGTTTTGACTTCTTTTCATGCTCCTTTTGAATGCTTTGGCAAAGGGAGACAATTTATGGAATCACAAGAGTATTTTTGTCAATTCAAGGTCACACTGAAGGGAAAACCCCAGTTTCCTTGACGATCTTTTGCATGAATGAAAAGTCTTTGTGCTCGACTGTTCGATGGTAGAACAATCTGATAATTTTCCCTGCGCTCATCTTCCTGACCATCCAGACTGAGTATTCTTTGACCAGTTCCTTTTCTACCCACACGATCAACAAAAAACTCCACATAGGCAATCTCACTCAAGTCATCTTCAACAACCAGAGGAATCAGGCTGGGAGCATTCACATTTTTGTTGGCGAAGGAATTACCTTGAACCATGGGTCCTCTTCGGTCTACCCGACTACTATAGCCATGTAAAAAGGGCAGGTCTCCACTGAAGTGTCGAGGTAGAACTCCTCTTCTTGGGTCAATAGAGAAGATTACCTGAACCCGTCCTTCCTGACGAACTGCTTCCTGGCTGGAAGTGAGATGCAAAACTCGAATCCACTTAAAATCTGCAATTAACTGGGAGTTATATTCTCGCAGGCGGAAAATCTCCATATTCAACTTTTGAGAATTGGTCATCATGAACTCTTGTCGCAAATCTTCCTGAAAACCGGTACTAAAAGTTCTTGAACCCTTCAGTAACTCATAGAGAGAAGAAGCATCCTTCATCATGTAAAAGCGCTCTACTTCCCTTCTCCAGAAGTGAGCAAGGTCCAGATTCCCCATCCTTCTGTATTGAAACTCAATTGGCGAGTGAACCACATCATAGAAGCGGTCGAGATCACGCAATCTGAAGATCACCTCGTACTCCTTTTCCACCGGGACTTCCTTGTACAAAAAATCATCGTCCCGTCCTACATCAAAGAAGTTCTCACCACCGTCCAGGGAAAGCTGCAAAATCTGATGGGGCAGTTTGTTTTGAATTTTGCCCTCCAGTCGAACTCTCCCAAGGACCAGATCTCCTGCACTAAAAGTCTGGAAGTTCTCAAACTCTTCCATAGTCAGTCCATTGATTCGCAAATCTGAGATGGTTGAATTTTTGGGAGTACTCAGGTCTTTCCACTGAGAGATGAGAGGAGGTATGGTCCAGGTACCACTGTCTCGATACCAGCTATATAAAAAACGTATCTCGCGACCGGTGATTTCTTCCTTGGGTTTCACTCTGTCTCGTTGAACCTGAATTTTTTCACCAGCGCTTAGTGAGAACTCAAGAGCATCAAACTCAAAGAGTATTCTTCCACGAGTACAATAGACAGTGAGAAGTTGCTCTTCGGGCAGCAACTGGATCAGGTAATCTGCCCCCTTTGCTCGCACAATACCCAGCGCAGTACGATTTTCCCATTCCCAGAACTTATCTCTTTGATGAAAGAACATAGTCCCCGAAATGAGGTTACTGACCATCATGGGTGCTCCACGCACTTTGCGAATCTCAAACTGTGTGTTTTCTCTTGATTTTAGATAGGAGCCGGGGCGAAAGAAAACATGAGCTAGTGCCTTATCATCCAGAGTGACTTTACTTTCATGAAAGATAAGACGAGTTTCCTGATTCTCAAAGGTTGTGGAGTGCTCTACTTTGAGTGCGCCTGAAGCATCCAGGATCTCTCCCAGTGCATTACTACTCAAAGCAAGATCGCGACTGGACTGAGCAGCCAAAAATGAAATTGAAAAAAACAGCAGTCCTAGCTTGATCAAGCTAAACTGTAAACTCCATACCTTCAAATGCAGCCTCCGCTTCCAGGTCCATATCATCAGCCATTTTCCTTGCTTCTTCTTCAATCTCTTCAATGGCTTCATCGTCATGTCCGGGGTCATGATGGATTAACAAAAGCTTTTCGGCATTGGCAGCCTTCACCAGGTTCAAGCCAGCCACATAGGTACTATGTCCCCAGTTCACCCGACTTGGATACTCTTCAGGCGTATATTGAGAGTCATAGGCCACCGCTTTGGCACCCTGTGACAAGGCCAAAGGCTCCTTATCCGGGATGGTTTCATCAGTGTGTTCAATATCAGTAAGGAAAGTAAATACATTCTCACCTTCCTCAAAGCGAAATCCAAGTACCCCGTTCGGGTGATTCAATGGGGCATAGCTGATGGTCATGCTGTCATCAATCTCAATGCGTCCTCTGTCTTTTAGACGATGATATTTCAAAGATGCGCCCATTACACTCATCGGCACCGGAAAATTAGGCGGAGACATCAAGCGATTCTCAAGGATATCCCGGACTGATTCCGTTCCTTTATCCTGACCATAGATGTGAACTGTATTTCCAGGAATGAAAGCCGGTACAAAGAAAGGAAAACCTTGAATGTGATCCCAATGATAATGGGTATAGAGCAGATGCGCAGTGACGGGACTGTTCATCATCAAGGCGGAACCCAGATCACGTATACCCGAGCCACTGTCTACTATGATTTCAGTTCCCAGTTTAGAGGTCACCTGAATGCAAGTAGTATTACCACCAAACTTGTGGTATCTCTGGTTTGATACGGCAATCGAACCTCTCGTGCCCCAGATCTTTACTTTCACACTCTGCCTTTACATCTGACGATTCACTTGAATTTGGAAGGTACCCTTTCAAGTCATCACGTCTATCTGCTTCTTTTGGACATACTCCTAATCAGAGACTTCGTCACAAACTGCGAGAGCCTTAACAGATGGTCTGCACGTAGTTTCTATCAAAGCAGAAACTTCGTAATCAATCTTCCCACACAAGTGATTTTGACACTGACTTTCAAGCTCAATTATAGCAGATGGTGAAAATTGTGCACGCCACTTGATTGATTCTGTTCCACAGATCACCGTAAAAGAGCAATTTTGAGAGTCTTTCTATCCAGATTCCCTGCACTGTCAATGACCTTCACCTTCAAAAAATAGACTCCATTGGCCAGATCTGCTCGCACAAGACCATCAAGATCCACACGTGAACTCGCGGTTAGTTGCGAGAAAGTCCTGCTTGCAATTTGCCTTCCAGCTGAATCGTAGAGAAGTAAATCCAGACTTTGGATCGAGCGATTCAATCTTAAATTCAAACTGGAACTTGAAGATCGAACCGGATTTGGCGTTACGATCGCCTGTTGAATCCTGACCGGACCAGCACCAACCAATGCTACAGCCTTCTTTGTTGTGTTTCCAAGATGATCTTTAAGTGTCACTTCAAGTTGGCTCTTTGACTTGGAGGGTAAGATCTGTTCCGGGATTTCCAAAGCTCCATCCACCAAATAGTCATCAAAATCGATTATGCGCTCATTGAGGCGCACCTGACTATCCTTCAAGGAAACACCCACACCCTCATCCCGTAGCTCGAAAACAATTCGATCCTCTACTGACTCAGGGTTGCCTTCCAACACAGAAAACAAGGGAGACTTTTCATCTTCCAATACGAAAAGGTTGTGAAACTCGTTTGTAGCGATCTGAATTTCGGATTCCTTAAGCAGCTGATCTTCATACACATAATCATCGCCAATTCTGCGAACCAAAGCGATCTTTCTACCGCTCAAACCTTCTTTATCCAGATCATAGGCCAACTCAACCTTTGAAGGGAGTTTCCTGGCGGGGAAATAATTGAATGCTCTTGAAAGTTCAAGCCCCTCTTCTTTGGCTGCAGTGAAGTTGGGGAACTTCCAAAGCCGAGTTTCCAGATCACTTGCAGTTGAGGGAGAAATTTTGGATAAACTGGCTTGTGTTGGCAGGCTCGTAAAACTGATTCTGTCGATCTGAAATGGAAGAATTCTTGTGGTTCGATTCCCCTGCTCGTCCGTACCGGTGATCTCAAGACGAAGCCGACCCGACAGAGAAAGATCCAAAAGAAAGGTCGTTTGAAAAGTCGACGAGTTCAAGCGATAAAGATCCAATGGTACGATTCGGTCATCCCTTGATGGTCTCCCAGGGTCCTTCCACTGCCGAATCTGCAAAAAAGGTAACTCCCCGATTGGCTCCACTGAGCCACCTTTCATATGAAGGCCCTTTAGAATAAAAATAATCTCACGATCAAGAATGGGATTGGAGAAGATTCGAACGTCAAAATAGGGTCCCAGATCCAGCTCAAAGTCGGTTCTTACATAGGCTCCCTTGTTTCCAGCCACATCATAGAAATTCTCGAAAGAAACGGCACCGATACCGTTATAATCCGCATTTTCATCAGCTGGTTGTAAATCCAGATCTGCTGTCAGCTCCCTTCCTTGAATTTCAATCTGCACGAGTGGTACGGGCTCATAAGTTTCAAAAATCGTTTGATCTACTGAATTGATGTACTCTTTCGGAGCGGGATGAAAAAGGAGTGTTGGAATTCGTTCTGGATCAAGTTCTTCATTGAAGCGGGCGTTCATACGAACTTTGTGATTCAACACCCTGCCAGTGGAGTCATTCACAACCACGGCTTTGTTAAACTGAACCTCCAGTAAACTGGGTAAATTTCTATCCAGTATAATCTTGCGCCCATTCTCGGCAGGTCCTTCCTTTCCCTGCCCATCGAGCGGAATAACACGCCAGCTCAACTCTCCATCCTCAATCAAATCTAGATTGAAAATAGTGTCCACTTCCCCGAGCTGTAACTGCTTGCGATGAAAATTATTTCTCTTGTCACGAATCTCGAGAACGTAGCCATCAGCCTTCGCCACCGGATGCCAGCGAAAGCGCTGCAAACCTCCTTGAAGCTTAATGCCCTGAGCAGGTGAGATAAGCTCAGGTTGAGTTAATCGCTCACTATCTAGACCCACATCTTTTGTAAGAGTAGTTATGTTTCCGGCAAGATCATGGATACGCAAAAGGACTCGTGCCTTGCCCTCGAAATTATGAAACTTTTGCTCATAATCAAACTTGAAAACCTCGTTGAATCGATATTGATCCGGATTTTTATCCAAAGGGAGTCTGGTCCAGTCCAGCAAAGCCGGTATCGTTGCACTTCCACGGTCATTCACCGATTCAATTCGCATTTCAACTGTTCGAACACCAGTACCCTTCGTTGAACCAAAACCTGTATAAACCCCGTTTCTGGCACCGCTATCAAACGCACTACCCTGAAGCTGAATAACTCCAGATGTAATCCAGGATTCATTCTTTATCGCGACACTTCCCTGTGGAGGCAAAGTATCGTAAAGAAAGAAAGATGTGGTCATTTTGCCTGCATTCAAACTCATATCTACTGGAAGAATCTGGGCTCGATAAATACCATCCCACTCCCCACCAGTAGGAATACCCAATGGCTCCAGTGAATTCTGATCCACATTCAGCTCATACAGTAAGCGAGTCACTCTGGGCCCACCATAAAGAGGAGCATCATCACTCAGCTCACCCTTAAACTTAAGCCTTCCCGTAACCGGGGTATTGGCCGGCGTTGACCCAAAGGGATGCAGAAGATGCAAGATCATAGTGGAAGTTGGGGAACCGGGACTACTCAAGGGAGAGGTTTTCAAACCTGAACCCAAAAAACCGTTTTCCGTGCGTGACTCGGCAATAATGGCACTGAACTCTCGTAGAGGGCCCCTTACTGTACTGAAAGAAGCGGGAAATCTGTAGTCGAGTATCTCATAACCTTCAGGCACTGGAAACTGGTCTCCATCCAACACCATGGGAGGCTGTGTGTCATAGATGATGGTATAAACATTTTCATCACTAATGTTTCCCGCCAGGTCAAGCAGCCTTGTAGAAATGGAGAAGACACCATCGTCAGCTCCATCCTTTTTTAGATCATCCCTGAAACTGACCCTCAGTGAGCTGGTACTGGTTACCTCAGGCTGACTCAAGGCAAACTTCTGAGGTTTTCTCAGATAACTCAAGACTTCAACTCGACTGTTTGTCAGGCTCATCTCCGCCGTGAGTGATTCATCCACCGCAAGACTCACTACCGGCTTATTGTTGAGTCTTGGAAAAGTGTCGTAATTGAGAAAGGAACCTGATGCAGGAACTTGGGTAACTATCAGATTGGGGCTTAGTTTTTCAGTATCCAGTGTAAGGATCACTGATTCGGCAAACTCATTACCCACCCGGTCAATCATGTTTACCTGAAAGAGATAAGTCCCGTCAATATTCATGAGATTCGGGTCTGGATAAAAATCAACGGTTCGAGGATCAAAAACTTCAAAACGCCCGGTGATCCTTCGAGAAGGATTGTCTTCCAGAGGACCAAAAGCAGCTATTCTTACTCGGAATGGATCTGGCAGCGAATCCAGAAATTTGGTATTTGGATGCGCGCTCATTACCAATCTCAGTGGAGCCGGAGCGGAGTTGATCGTGGAACCATCCCGGGGAGAAATAAAAGTACGAAGCAATACCGGTGGCAGGGTATCTACAACAAATGCCTGTTCTTCTCGATGAGCAGGTGACACAGGATTACCCGCATCGTCAGCACCCCCGGTCACCAAAATTTCTACAGCACCATCAAATGCACCATCATTGGAAGGAAGAATCACATACTGGTATTCGAAATCAAAACCTTCACTGATGACCTGATTCAGGCCAGCCTCTCGACCAGTTGCTCCCTGCTGAGTTACCCAGCAGCGTGGAGGACGATCCATTTTTTCATCCATCAAGACCTGGATTCTTACAGTTTCTCCCTCTTTGAAGAAAATAGGCTCGCCTTGCTGGATCGGCGTATTGTTAATACGCACAGTATTCACACCGGGTGATTCACGATCGTATTTGAGAATAACTTTCTTCACGGAACCCTGGCCAACATTTCCCGCTTTGTCAGTAGAAATGAAGTCGAGCACATACTCACCGTCTTCTACCCTTCCCATATCTATGATTGAACGGAACTCATCACCAATGGCGGAAAGTTTTGCGGAAGGACGAATTAGAAAACTCTGATCCGAGTTAATATCGACCATGCTCTCCCGCTCTACTTGCCCATCAACGGTGAAGGAAGGCGCATGAGTAGAGAACAACACTCTTTCGGTCAAGATTGTGGGAGGTGGAGGAGCTTTTCGATCCAGGATTATGGTTCCCAGATCATGAGCCTTGCTGACCTCTTCCTTCTTGGGGTCAAACGGGTCTGTGGTAAAGACTTCCGCCTGCACTGACAAACTGACATTATCATTGGGTGCATTGTTGTCCACGGGAATCGCTATGTCCTTAAGAAAACTGGCTCCTGAATCGAGATTTCTGAGTTGCTCTTCAATAAAGAAAGAGTTCGCCGAAAACAAACTGGATATTGAAAAGCGAACTCTGTGGGGTTTGAGTTCATCACAGACTGCTCCGCTGATCTGAATCGCCCGATTACGAGGCAAAAAACCTCCATCAAAGGGAGTCATCTTAAGCAAGTTGAAGCAAGGCTCAAGAGCCAGTCGTTCTACGTCAATTGTTCCAACCCCGAGGTTGCCAGTCTCATCAAACACGTTGATGGAATAGCTGGTTGTTGTTATTCCAACGGCCCCCAGGGAGGGATCTCGGGTTAACTCAATACCTGCTATAAGCAAGATTCCAGAGTTGCTGGCAAATCTCTCTACTTCGTCCCCTGTTCGGGTGTTAAGGACCTGAATTCTTGCAAAGGGGGTGTCCGCCTGAATCAGAAGACCGATACTTGCCAGATCAGTTGGTCCCCAGGGAGTTCCTGCAGGAGGAGCTGCACCAGGGAATGTGGGTGTAATTGATTGAATGGTGGGGGCTGTATCATCATGAAAGATACGCAGGATATTGGATTGCAATTCGGTAGCAAAACCCTGCCCTCCTGGATCCATACTCTTTGCTTTAAGTTGAATCAGGTTCAGTGTATTGCTCTGCAGAGTTATTCCAGAGATACTTCGATGAAAGGTTGGATTAGTCTCCAGGTCATCTGTTTGACTGGCCACGACGGCATTGTTTACGAGAACATCGACTTGAGCCAATCTTGCATTTCTTCCCAGGGAATAAAATACAGTCAGTTGATCTTCGTTTGTAAAGAGAGGAACTGAACTGTTACTTCCTTCCACGTGATTCAGCCTCAAACTGGTCAGATCGAACTCAAGATCTCTTTCAATGGTAATTCCCTGACTGGATGTGGATGCCTCACCGCCTGCGGTACTTGTCTCCAATACCTTGATGAAAAACTCGTTGGAGCTTTCCAGCAATGGTGCTTTTACCTTGCGAGTAATCAAACCCCCAACATGTCTGAAGTCCCGATCGGTGGCTAAAACATCATCCAGGTTTGAATTGCGATATACATTGATCGTGTATTGGCCCCGGTCCGCCTCCAGTTCAAGAACCAGTTCAATGGAAGAACCCAGGCGCTCATTGGGGTTTGTAAGAGGTACTGCAGGGCTGGTACGCACCAGATCAAAGCGCGTAATTGCTGCATTGGAAAGCAGACAAGCTCCCTGCAGGAAGAGAATCAGGAGTAACCATCTAACAAAATTCGTCGAAAAGCCCATAAAAATGTACCAGATTATAGCACAGCACCCCTACTCTTCCTATGGACTAGATGGAGAAATTCCCATAAGAAAAAGAGACCGGATTTGCTACTTTGCAAATCCGGTCTCTCGTATATAAAACTTACGAAAAAATCGTACTATTCAGAGCTTTCTCCCGAGTTTTCATCTGCACCGGCATTTTGCAATGCTGTTGCGAGAATATCTGATCCCAGGGGCTCATCAAGAGAGACTTCAAAGTTTCCATCCAACTCGCCTTCATCAGGTCCAGCTTGAATGATGGTTTCCTTGTCATCAAAATCATATTTGAGATTTCGATCAAAGCCGGTTCCGGCTGGAATCAGGTTCCCCATGATGATGTTCTCTTTCAATCCTGTCAGATTATCAATCTTGGATCGAATAGCTGCATTGGTAAGTACCTTGGTAGTCTCCTGGAAAGAAGCTGCAGACAAGAAACTGTCTGTAGTCAAACTTGCTTTGGAGATACCCTGGATGACACTCACGGCAATTGCAGGTTGGAAGTTTTGAGCTACTAGTGACTCATTGGTCTTTCTGAACTCAAATGCATTCACAATCTCACCAGCCAGGTATGGAGAGTCACCAGATCCGGTAATCTTCACCTTGGACACCATTCTACGCAAGATAGTTTCCACGTGCTTGTCATTGATAGTTACACCCTGAGTCTTGTATACATACTGAACTTCGTTCAACAAATACTGCTGTGCTCTGAAAATCCCTTGCTTTTCACTGAGTGCGCGAACATCCACGTCTCCCTCAGTCAAGCGATCCCCTTCACCAACATACTCACGATCGTTAACAATCAAATCTTCCAGTGAACCAGTCACAATCTGCTTTTCAGCACCCTTTTCGTTTTCAATCACGATGTGATTTCCACGAATTCGAACCACACCGGTTCGTGATGCCATCAAAGCCTCTACCTTTGGCTTGCGAACTTCAAAGAGACTGTTCACACGTGGAAGACCCTGGACAATATCCGTTGTCTTCTTACCACCACCGGACCATTTTGCAATGATGTCGCCAGGGTTGACTTCCTGATTCTCTTTAACGAAGACTTCAGCACCATCTGGAATGGCATGGACCTCTCCCACCTGAATCAGGATCTTGTCAATAACACTTCTGACTTTACCGGTCTTAGTCAGAGCATGAACCAGTTTCACTGTTCCATCTGCTTCTGTAAACAGTCGAGCCAGCTTGTCACCCTTACGCACATTTCCTTCCTCGATGAGAATTTCCATGTCCTCGGTAACACCGTATTTCTTCTCGGTAACCTCTTCACGAACGAAACGAATTCCGTCTTCAATTTCTTCATACTTGGTGTAATCCAGGTAATCAGTAATCGGGTCACCTTTTTCAACGCGCTGACCGTTCTTCACACAGAGACTAAGCCCTGTAGACAAGAAGTAGTCTTTTCCGGAGTAGATGAGGATAGTTTGCACCATCTCTTCACCGGTTCGCTTGTTGTATTTAGTGATGTAGTTAACATTTCCATCAATATCTGCAACGATTGGAGCAAAAGAGTGAATCAGTTTAGTACCTATGGCTACTTCCTGATCTTCCTCTACCAGAAGTTCATTACCTTTCGGAATAATGTACTCACGACTTGTCTCATCATTCGTTACGACGATCTTCTTTGCTTCGCTCAGAGCAGAAACTTCAACTTTTTCTACTTCTTCACGCTTTTCATAAATCTCAGCAGCCAGATCCGAATCTACTTCAGAACCCGCTTTGAAGACAGTATTGCCCTCACCATCTACAGCATCTTCGATCAGAACAGATCCAACGATCTCTTCCGGCTTCAGATCTCCGTCGATGATCACGGTTTTCTTCTCGTAATGATCCTTGATTGTCACTACACCATCAATCTCACTGATGAATGGGATAGCTCCAGTCAATTTCTGACCTTTTTCAACCTGATCTCCACTATTGAGCATCACGTTGTCAAAATTCAGCTGCGCACCTTCAGGAATTACGTATTCACGCTCATCCTTAATCAACACACGGCGTCGATCAACAGTCTTGTTGGATGCTGAACGGTAGTTAATGATCTTGGTAATACCGCTTGCTTCAGCAAGAAATCGGATTTTCTGCTCTTTTTTGTCCAGATCAAGGTCCATGGAACCACTCATGTAGTACTCATGTTCCTTCTTCTGGATTAGAGAGAGACTCTTTCTTCCCGAGAACTTCACTTCACCGTCGAATTCAGCGACAATGTTAGTCAGTTCATCTCCAGCCTTCACCTGGTCTCCAGACTTTGCTCTCAGAATGACACCCAGGTCAGTTGGCAAACCAACAGGCTTGGTAGCAGAAGACTTCACTCCCTTGGGAGCTTCATAAATTCTATCTTCGTGCTCAGTGGAAGCGATGAAGATCATTCCATTTTCAGAGATGACTCTCTGATTTTTGATCTTGATATCTCTAAATTCCGCATTTCCCTTGGTACTGGCAATGGCAATTGTCTTCTCGGTTTCAAACATGTACAGGTTATCACCCGCACCAATTTGATCACCGTCGGCAATAACCATGGTTGCACCTTGAGGGATGGAGTAAACATCCAGGACTTTTCCTGTTTCATCCTTGATGTCGACTTCTCCACCATTACTTACAACTACACCGTCCCTCTGCTCGATATCTCGATAGGAAACAGTACCGGTGTAAGCACTGATGTATTTATTCGGATTGTATTCTACAAGTACGCCACCAACGGTAATATCATCACCATCGCTGACTTTGAGTACTGAACCTCTTGGAAGGTTGTAATCCGATTTTTTACCTTTGTCATCTATGATTGTAAGCATTCCACCAGTTACAATGTTCTTGACGTTTTGATCAAAATCATCGTTCTCACCGGCATCATTACCTGTATCAATCTGGAATCTTGCTCTTTCAACCTTGTTCTCGAACTGAAGATCCTTGAACGAAATTGTACCTGCGGACTTGGCCTTGACCACAACTCTCGCTGCCTCTGCAACCCCACCAGTGTGGAATGTACGCATAGTCAGCTGAGTACCTGGCTCTCCAATGGACTGTGCAGCAATTACACCCACAGCAGTTCCGAGGGATACATCCTGGTTCAGTGACAAATCCAGTCCATAACAGCGCCTACAAACTCCCCACTGAACTTTACAAGTCAATGGTGATCGTACTCTGATAGATGGATAGACTCTGACCTCATCTACTGTAGAAGCTTTCAGTTCCTTGATCAATTGAGTACTGACAAGTTTGTCCGGACCTGCAAGTACCCGACCGTCTTCCATATCAACGATACACTCGTCGGTATAGACACCCGGCTTGAGTGACTTGACTTTCACAACACAAGCCAACTTACCAATAGCCTTGGCAATGACTCTGTCCACAGACGTACCCGCTGAATAGACAACTTCCTGAGTTTCAGGATGCTTCACATCTTCGAGCAGTGTGCGAGCGATGATGCGGTCTTCAATCGGGATCAAAATTTCATCAACAATCAAGTTGTTAGGAGTTCTTCGGTCTCTCAGAGGATGTACATTTAACCCTTCATCAGTCCCGCAGTCTTCCATGGAAACGATAACGTCCTGGGCTACGTCCACCAGTCGGCGAGTCAGATAGCCTGAGTCAGCTGTACGAAGGGCTGTATCTACAAGTCCCTTTCTGGCTCCGTAGGTGGAAATGAAGTAATCAGTCATCGTCAAGCCCTCTCTAAAGGAGGCCTTGATAGGCACGTGCATGATGTCTCCGTGCGGATTGGACATCAACCCTCGCATACCTGCCAATTGTTTCATCTGCTGAACATTACCTCTCGCACCAGAGATTGCCATGGTATAAATCGGGTTAAACTCACCCTTATCCCACTTCTCTTTGTAGTGCTTGAGCATGTCATCAGTGACTTCCTCAGTAGCATTGATCCAAAGATCAACTTCCGCCTTCTTTCTCTCTTCAAGATTCAGTTCCTTACGCTCGAAACGTTCCTGAATTTTCTTGGCTCTCTCTTCCGCAACAGAAATAATTGCTTTCTTGCGAGGAGGAGTTTCCAAATCACTCAAAGAAATAGTCAGACCTGAAATTGTCGCGTATTTGAATCCCAGGTCTTTCACATCATCAAGCAGCTTGCTTGTAGCGCTGGTACCACAAATACCGAACGACTGCTCGATCAGATTCATAATCTTCTTCTTGTCGAAGTGGTAGTTGTGAAAACCCAGTTTATCAGGAATAATTTCATTGAAAATCAAGCGTCCAATAGTCGTTTCCACGTATTGATCTACTGGATTTTCTGAGCCTTCGATTACTTGCTTAACAATCACAGTGTTGTGCACTTCAAGATGGTCGTTTTCAAAAGCTATCAAAGCCTGGCGTGGATCCGGGAAGACAGGAATATCATAGATTTCCACTTCCTTGGTCTTGGCCTTTTTAATCGCCTTGAATTCATCAGCACCAATTTGCTGACCCTTCTTGACAACCAGCTCGTCCTTCGATCCAAAATAATCTTGCGCACTTACAACATACTTTGGTCCAGCACTGGTTAAGTCTTCAAGACTGATTTCCGGTTGAGACTTCTTGGTCGTAACGGGAATTGTTTTAGTTTCCTTCGGCACTATCTTATGAGTCAGGTAGAAAGCTCCAATAGACATATCCTGTGAAGGACTGGCAACCGCTCGCCCACTGGCTGCGCTCAAAATATTGTAAGAGCTCAGCATCAAAATGCGTGCCTCTACCTGAGCTTCCAGAAGTAGTGGAATATGTACTGCCATCTGATCACCGTCAAAGTCGGCGTTGAAGGCACCACAAACCAGTGGATGAAGCTGAATAGCATTCCCTTTAACCAGCTTTGGCTCAAATGCTTGAATACCTAGTCGGTGAAGGGTTGGAGCTCGGTTGAGAAGAATTGGATGATCTCTTACGATCTCTTCCAAAACTTTCCATACTGTAGCTTCTTCTCTTTCAATAAGTTTCTTCGCAGATTTAATATTGTGGGCAAAACCGTACTCAACAAGTTTGTTCATAATGAATGGCTTGAACAATTCAATTGCCATTTTTTGAGGCAAACCACATTGATGAAGTCTAAGACTTGGTCCTACCACAATTACGGATCGACCAGAATAATCCACACGCTTTCCGAGTAAGTTCTGTCGAAATCGACCTTGCTTACCTTTGAGCATGTCGTTAAGGGATTTTAATGGTCGGTTACCTGAACCAGTGACCAGTCGACCTCTTCTACCATTATCAATCAAAGCATTTACAGCCTCTTGAAGCATACGCTTCTCGTTCTTGATAATAATTTCGGGGGCATTCAACTTCATCAGTCTTTTCAGACGATTGTTTCTATTAATAACACGTCGATAAAGATCGTTGAGATCAGAAGTTGCAAAGCGTCCTCCATCCAACTGCACCATAGGTCGCAAATCAGGCGGAATTACAGGAAGTACAGAAAGAATCATCCACTCAGGACGGTTCTTACTGTTCAAGAATGTCTCAGCAACCTGTAGACGTGCAATTGTATTCAACTTTTTGGAACCGGAGTCTTCACGCAATTTTCTCTTGAGGTCATCCACAAGTCTCATCAAATCAAGACTACGTAGAAGTTCACGAATTGCTTCCCCACCGGTACCGGCCTGGTACATATCACCATATCTCTGCTGATAGTTTCTATGTTCCTGCTCGCTGAGAATCTGCTTCTTGAGAAGAGGCAAAGTTCCCGGGTCAATAACGATATAAGAGTTAAAGTAGAGCACCTTCTCGAAATCACGAGCCGTGATATCAAGAAGCAGAGCAATATAGTTTGGCGTTCCCTTGGAATACCAAATATGGGCAACTGGCGTAACCAGCTCAATATGACCCATTCTTTCTCGACGAACACTGCTGCGAGTTACCTCAACACCACAGCGCTCACAAACGAGGCCCTTGTACCGAATACTCTTGTACTTTCCACAAAAACACTCCCAGTCCTTGGTTGGACCGAAAATCTTTTCGCAGAATAAGCCATCACGCTCAGGACGGTGAGTCCTGTAATTGATAGTTTCAGGCTTCTTCACTACTCCCTTGGACCATTGTCGGATGGTATCAGGAGAAGCAATACTAATCTGGATGGAGCGTAGTTCTTTTAAACCTTTCACTCTCGGGCCTCCTTATAATTGTGCATCCTGGTTGAACTCGATATTCAAGCCCAAACTCTTAAGTTCTGACACAATTACTTTGAATGATTCCGGAATGTTCGGAGTCATTACGTTATTTCCTTTAACTATGGTTTCATAAACCACTACACGACCTTCCACGTCATCAGACTTGATAGTGAGCAGTTCACGTAGAATGTGAGCAGCTCCATAGGCTTCAAGAGCCCATACTTCCATCTCTCCGAAACGCTGTCCACCGAATTGAGCCTTACCACCCAATGGTTGCTGTGTAACCAGCGAGTAAGGCCCGGTGGATCGTGCATGAATCTTGTCTTCCACAAGGTGAATCAGCTTGAGCATGTACATGAAACCGACCATGATGTCTGTTTCATACGGCTCACCGGTTTCACCATCATAAAGAGTAACTCTTCCTGTTCCTGGAAGACTTGCTTCTTCAAACTTTTTAGAAATGAACTCTTCGTTGCTGTGGCTGTTTCCTGTATTAAAAGAGCTTGTAGCGTATTTTTCGCCAAGAATCTTTCCAGCCCAGCCAAGGTGCGTCTCCATTACCTGACCCAGGTTCATTCGAGAAGGAACACCAAGTGGGTTCAGGATAATGTCGATGGGAGTTCCATCATCAAGAAATGGCATGTCACGTTGTGGGAAAATCTTTGAGATTACCCCTTTATTCCCGTGACGACCTGCCATTTTATCACCCTCGGAGATTACTCTCTTTTGAGCGAGGAAAACTCGAACAAGCTTGTTCACACCATAAGGTAGTTCATCACCATTTTCCCTGGAGAAAACCATAACCTCGATAACTTTTCCACGCTCACCGTGAGGAACCATCAAGGAAGTGTTACGCACTTCCTTCGCTTTCTCACCAAAGATTGCCCGGAGTAACTTGTCTTCAGCTGTGAGCTCTGTTTCACCCTTTGGAGTGATCTTTCCGACCAGGATGTCACCAGGTCGTACCTCGGCACCAACGCAAATGATTCCGTCATCATCCAGGTTCTTGAGGGCTTCTTCACTGATATTTGGAATATCCACAGTGATTTCTTCAGGACCCAGTTTGGTATCCCGTGCCTCAATCTCCAGTGAATTGATGTGAACTGAAGTGAAAACATCCTGATGAACCAGTCGATCAGAAAGCACAATGGCATCCTCGAAGTTGTAACCCCGAAATGGCATAAAAGCGCACATCACGTTCTTCCCGAGCGCAAGCTCTCCGTCAGCAGTACCAGGACCATCAGCTACAACCTGTCCCATTTTCACTACTTCACCCAATGCAACACATGGTCTTTGATTGACACAAGTACCCTGGTTTGATCGGGAGAATTTTCTCAATCTATAGATATCAAGCTTCTCGCGATAAACCTTGATTGGGTTATTGCAACTGCCTTCCATCTTCTTAACATCTTTTTCTGTTAAAACATGCCCTTTCTTGAACAGCACCTTGCTATCATCACCTTTGAAGTCTTCTTCAACGGTCTGACCCAATGTCGAACCATATCCACCCTTTTGATAAGTGGTAATACACTCGTCCCTGTTCGTTCGAGCAATCTCGATACGGGAAGCATCGACAAAGCGTACTTCTCCGTCAGCTCTTGCCACTAGACATACACCGGAGTTGGTCGCCGTGTAGGTTTCCATACCAGTGCCCACAATTGGAGATTCAGTGCGTACCAACGGTACCGCTTGTCTCTGCATGTTTGTACCCATCAAGGCGCGGTTGGCGTCATCATGCTCAATGAATGGGATCAAAGAAGCTGCTACAGAAATCATCTGCAGTGGCGAAACGTGGATCAGTTCAGCTTCTTGAACAGGCAACAGGGTGAAATCCTGCTCACCTTCAACGTACTGCTTCACAGGGTAAATACTTGAAGGAGATTCCATGTGCTTGTAAATCCCCTGATTGTAAGTAACAACCTTGTATTTCTCTTCCTGAAGAGCATCGTAGTAGTTCACTTCGGAGCCTTCATTGGCCTGAGCCATATTTGTTTCACGAAGTGGAGTTGTCAAAAATCCATAGGAGTCGATCTTGGCAGCAATGGCCATGGAACCGATCAACCCTGCATTTGGACCTTCCGGAGTTTCAATAGGACAGATTCGACCGAAGTGAGTCGGGTGTACGTCACGAACTTCGTAACCGGCACGCTCTCTCTTCAATCCACCAGGTCCCAATGCACTCAACCTACGCTTGTGCGTCAGTTCGGAAAGTGGATTCACCTGATCCATGAACTGCGAAAGTTGGGACGACCCAAAGAACTCATCAATAGAGGAGCTAATAGGACGTGTATTAATGAGCAGTTGAGGAGTCAGGTTGTTGATATCCTGAATAGTCATTCTTTCACGAATCACACGGTCCATTCGGGCAAGAGAGATACGGAACTGGTTTTGAAGCAATTCACCAACTCTTCTTACACGTCGGTGACCCAGGTGGTCAATGTCATCAACATAACCAACACCAACACTCAAATCGATGATGTACTTCATGGTATGCAAAATATCTTCAGAATCGAGAGTCACGTCTTTGTAGAGACAAACATGTCCTTTAGGAACCTCTACTCCATAGCTGTCCTGATCAACCTGCTGCAGATGATCCATTCTGTCGTTGAGGCGAAAAATCGTCTCGTTGTCCAGAGGAGTACCATCTTTAACGATCAACTCTTTGGTTTCACGATCAGTAACATCACCACAAACCAAAAGACCTTCAAACAATGACTGAGCCAGTCCTTCGCCTTCCTTCATGTCTACAAGGAAGCTTGTCTTGGGACGTCGAATCAGAAGTTCTACCCCATCAATGGTCTCAATTCGAATCTTGTCGATCTTGATGTGCTCAAGCTGAACCACCATTTTTGGAGTAATGATCTCGCCCTCTTTAACGATTACATCTTTCTTGCCTGGAACTTTGACAGTCTCCAAAGCCGTTTGCCCAACAAGCTTTTCATTCAGACTCATCTTCTGGTTGAACTTGTATCGCCCAACTCTTCCGAGGTCGTATCGCTTGGCATTCCCGTAAAGAGAATCAACCAGTGCTTTCGCATTTTCATAAATAAACGGCTCGCCAGGGCGTAACTTCCTGTAAATTTCTTCCAGAGACTTCTCAGCCGTAGTCGTTTTGTCTACTTTCAGAGTATTTTGGATGTACTTCAGGGTACCACCGTGATCCAGTTCCTGAATCATTTCTTCCTCAGAATATCCAAGCACTCTCAAAAACTGAGTTATAGGGACTTTTCTCTTACGATCAATACGAACGTAGAAAAGGTCTTTCATTACGTCAAGGTCATACTCAAGCCAGGCTCCGCGATAAGGTACAACCTTGGCCTGGAAAAGCTTCTTGGCTTTGTTGTACTCGTAGTAGACACCTGGACTTCTGTGCAACTGAGAAACAACAACTCTCTCAGCTCCGTTGATGATGAAGGTACCTCTGGTCGTCATCAGTGGCATATTGACAACGAATAGCTCCTGTTCCTTGATCTCGCCAGATAGCTTGTTGATCAGTCGAACTCGCATATTGAGAGGAATACCATAGGTCAAGTCTCTCTTCTGACAATCTTCTGGTGAAAACTTCACATAATAGACATTGTTGTTAAAAATGTAGAAGGAGTGATCCCCATCTCCCACCATTTCTTTACCATTGTCCAGCAAACAAAGATTTGGGTTATTCGGGTCATTGGCACTCCAACCCTCAGGTGGAGGAAAACCCAGATTGTAATCGATAAATTCCAGGATGATGTTTTCAGTGAAGTCCCGGATTGGGAATGTTTCCATGAAAACTTCTTGCAAACCTCTACGAATTCTTTCATGCGGATGACGGTCACCCTGCATAAATTCGTAATAGGAGTCCAATTGGATGGACAATAAATTGGGCACATGAAAGTGCTGATCCGCTAAATCGTTAATAAAAATGCGGTGATTCTGAGCCATTGAGACAACCTCACTCATAAAAGTGCGTACCGCCCCCTGAGTCTACTTACTCAGGCTGGGATTTTTTGAAAAAAAATAGCGTCAAAATCCCTTGTAGAAGGGATTTTGCGCTATTCGTAAAAATATTTATGAAATTACTTGAGCTCAACAACTGCACCGTCAGCTTCAAGCTTTTCCTTAAGTGCTTCTGCATCTTCTTTAGAAAGCTTTTCTTTCACTGCTTTTGGTGCGTTATCTACAACTTCCTTAGCTTCTTTCAAACCAAGGCCAGTTGCTTCACGTACAACTTTGATAACCTTGATCTTGGAAGCTCCGGCATCTTTCAGAATTACATCGAACTCTGTTTGCGCTGCAGCTTCTTCGGCTCCACCAGCAGCTCCAGCTGCAGGAGCAGCAGCAACAGCTACAGGAGCAGCAGCAGATACGCCAAACTCTTCTTCCAAAGCCTTTACCAACTCGCTCAACTCGAGCACTGTCATGTTTTTGATCGCATCAATCATTTGTGCTTGATCCATTTTAACCCTTCCTTATGCTTCAGGTGACTCTTCTTTAGCCTTTTTGATGTTGTTAAGTACGTTAGCCAGATTTCCAATATTACCGGATAGAGCAGTTACCAGTCCTCGTACAGGACCTTGTAATGTTCCCAGCAACATCGCCAACAATTGTTCGCGACTTGGCAACGTAGACAATACTTTCAATTGTTCATGATCCATGTAGGCCCCATCAAGGGTTCCACACTTCACAACAAACTTTTTTTTGTGTTCTTTGGAGAAATCCATGACCCCTTTGAGATCATCAACGAAATTCTCTCCGCCAAACAGGTATGCGTTCGGTCCAACCAAATTGCTTTCAAGTTCATCAGTGCACTTGTCACCCAATGCCTTGATAGCCAGTGTGTTCTTGAAAACCTTCAGGTGACCGCCAGTTGAGCGAATCTTCTTGCGAAGTTCCCCTGTCTCTCCTGCCGTCAATCCCTGGTTCTCAACAACCACCATCAGCTGAGCGCCTGCATAGAGCTCCGCAAATTCATCGATTTGCTGCTTTCTCTGTTCTCGACTCATGCTAACTCCTTATGCTAGTAGAGTAGAACGAACTCCATCGACTTCATTCTTAATTGCAACGGTGTCAATCTTGATGCCGGGTCCCATTGTTGGGGACACGGTAACGCTCTTCAAATAAGTTCCTTTAGAAGCAGCAGGCTTAGCTTTGATTAGTGCATCCATAATCACAGCCAAGTTTTCGAATAATTGGGCTTCTTTGAAGGAACGCTTACCTACAGGCAAGTGAATCAAACCGTACTTATCTACTTTATATTCCAGGCGTCCGGCTTTGATTTCCTTGACAGCATTCGCGATATTAGGAGTCACCGTACCCACTTTCGGGTTAGGCATCATTCCTCGTGGACCCAGGATTTTACCCAGTTTTCCAACGTGTCGCATCATGTCGGGGCTTGTCACCACCATGTCAAACTCAAGCCATCCACCTTGAATTTTTTCTACAATCTCTTCTCCGCCAGCGATATCAGCTCCAGCTTCCTTTGCTTCGTCTTCTTTATCCGCAGCAACAATAGCCAGAACTCTGATGCTCTTACCAGTACCATGTGGCAGTACCACTGTACCTCGAACCATCTGATCAGCGTGACGTGGGTCTACACCCAATGAAATATCAACATTGATTGTTTCATCAAATTTGGCAAAGGAGATTTCCTTAACCACTTCTACAGCTTTGCGCAGAGAGTGTTGCGCCTGACTGTCATACTTTTCCAACGCTTGTTGGTAACCTTTTGATCTCTTTCCCATGATTAACCCTCTACTTCGATTCCCATACTTCTCGCTGTACCAGCAATCACAGAGATTGCGGCATCGATATCATGGCAGTTCAAGTCGTTCATTTTTACTTCTGCAATCTCTTTGAGCTGATCACGAGTTACGGTACCCACCTTGGTCTCAATTGAGTTCGGGGAACCTTTGTCCAGCTTGAGAGCTTTCTTCAATAAAACCGCTGCAGGTGGAGACTTGATAATGAACGAGAAAGTTCGATCTCCGTAAACGGTTATAACTACTGGAAGAATGAGACCCATTCTGTCCTTGGTCTGGTCATTGAACTGCTGGCAGAACTGCATAATGTTCACACCCTTAGCGCCCAAAGCAGGACCTACTGGAGGAGCTGGATTCGCCTGTCCACCAGGCACTTGTAACTTAATCTCACCAATGACTTCTTTTGACATGATCTAACCTCGTTTTGTGCTCTTTACACTTCTTCTACTTCAGAAAAGCCCAACTCCACTGGAGTCTCTCGTCCGAAAATGTGAACCATTACTCTGAGCTTCTTCTTCTCCATGTTAACTTCTTCGATATTTCCGATGAAGTCCGAGAATGGCCCATCCATAATGCGAACACTCTGACCCATTTTGAAGGTTGAATAATTAACTGGCGCAGCATTTCCGACACCCATCTGGTGCAAGATAGCCTCCACCTCTTTCTCAGAAAGCGGTGTGGGGTGCTTTGCCTGCCCTACAAACCCGGTTACACCAGGAGTGTTGCGAACCATTGCCCAACTGCGATCATTCAAAGACATGCGTACCAGTACATATCCAGGATAAATTTGCTTCTTAACAGTCTTCTTTTTCCCTTTGGGAGTTTCAGCTTCCACTTCTTGCTCGGGAACCAAAACTTCAAACACTTGGTCAGACATCCCCATCACTTTGACTCGCTGCTCAAGGTTCAATTTAACCTTGTTTTCTGCAGCTGAGCTCGTGTGAACGAGATACCAACTTCCCTGATCCAAATCCACCTTTAACTCTCCTTGGAAAAATTACTGAAAGAGAATGGAAGAAACCACGGAACCAAAGCTTTGATCTGCGCCCCACAGGAATAACCCCATGATCGCACTCATTATCACGACTATCCACGTAGACTTGATTACCTTGTCCTTGGTTGGCCAAACTACCCGACCACGAGTCGGATGGACCTCTCTCCACACCTCATCTAAAAACGCTTTTACCTTAACCATTCATCTAACCTGTATACAGGGCGAGAGTGATTCGAACACTCAACCTACGGATTTGGAATCCGTCGCTCTAACCAATTGGAGCTACCGCCCTAACTGGACCTTAGGCCCTATTTAACCTCACGATGAAGCGTGTGTCGCTTCAATCGAGGACTATACTTTTTAACTTCCAGTCTTTCTGGAGTGTTTCTCTTATTCTTTGTTGTTGAATAGTTGCGGTCGCCTGTTTCTGTACAAGCTAAGATAATTTGTTTACGCATTTTTCAACCCTTTTTTGCCCCAAATTAAAAACAGAAGCGACATAGTATCACTGAGGTATAAGGGTGTCAATGATTCTTTAACACTATTTTTTCACAGGCTTTTGCAGGCCCGTGAACGCCTGCTTGATGCCCCAGAGAAAGCAGAATTAATCTAACGGTAAGACCTTGCTTCAGACTAGCTCATCAAACGTCGAACCAGGTGAATACTCAACCTGAAAGCCGTGCATACAGAAACTTGTATAGTGATTGAGCCTAGCGACGGTAAACGGAGCCGTCAGCCCCAGACTGGAAAAGATCACTCTCCTTGACCCTTTTCCCATCACAGTTCAAGTTTTCCGGAAGGTAGCCTTCTTCAAAGAGCTTGCTCTTCACCTGCTGGTATTGAAACTGTCCCATGTGATCAAGATTATAGAACTCAAGAGCTTGAGTAATCATCTTGCGCGCCTTTTCGCAATCACCACCAGTCTTGGGAGCTGGAGTTGAACCACCGGCAGGCGTCTTCATCATTCCAGGTAGAAAAGGAAATCCACCTTGTGACATTGAGTTCCTTAGACTGGAAAGCTGTGGTAATACCGTCATCGCCAGTGAGCTAATCATGGCGGGAAGATGCTTGCTTGCGAAAGTATGGGGGTCAGAACAGGAAGTCATTCTTGCCTGCACTACTGAACCAAAGGACATGACCTCCATTTTGTTGAGATAATGACTGAATATCTCACGAGACAAAGCGGGTCTGGCAAATGCCGGGTAACTGAAAGTCTGCCAAAGATTCTTCATTTGAGGCTCGTACGCACCAGCCCAGCCTTTAACAAATTGCAGGACGCCGTTTAAAACTCCAAAGGCTGTGGAACTTCCTTCTTGATCTGTAAATCTGATCGAGAGCTCCATATCATTCCCGGCTGTGTAATCAAGCTGCACTTCTTCCATGGTAGACAAGAGACCGGATAATCTCTCACGACGAGAACCAAGCTCTTCAAAGAAAGACTTTTTGAGATGAACTGACAACCATTGCTCATTAACAGGTATGGAGTAGAACTTCAAAAGTGTCAAATCACCCTTGTATTCTCCCCGGCCCACGAAGACGGCTTTCTCTTCCACCTGAATCATGACACCCCGACGGAGCCAGCGCTTCGCCCGCTTGACCCAACCTTTGCTCTTCAAGGCACTTTCAATCTTGTCTGTTTCGAATTGACCACTCAGTTTTACCATGAAGCTTTTCGAATCCGAGGATTCCCAGACACCGCGCATGGAGGTTGCTCCCTCAATGAGATCAATTCCACCGCTACTGGTAAAGAGGGTTTGCGTTTGTGAATCGAGTTCTTGCACTTTCTGGTGAAGTTGCTCATCCAACTCTTTCAAGTCTTCGATAGACTTCCTGGCAAATTTATCTCTGATCTCCAGGAAGCTCCCCGAGAAATACAATTCCAGCTCCGTGGAGCCTGCAATTGTGCAAAGTATAGAAAGTGCGCTAACGATTAGACAAAATTGCTTAATTGGTTTGTTTACCATTCACCTATATTGATGACTTTCTTTCCAAATTGCAAGACTGACTTGTGCCTGTGCTCTGGACTGAAGCCCTGTGAATCCACGAGTCTTTGAGTGAAAAACGGTTGATTTCCTCACATTTTTTTACGGAAAACTAGACAATTTTCCCAGTTGGAATGAATCCTTTTCTCATAGCCATACAAAAAACACCCAATTTGACCGTAGTTTGTAGATGGCGGATTGACACTCGTTCATTGCTTGCTATACTCACACCACAATTTTAACTTCAATTAACAAATTAGTTCACGAAGGGGGATCCATGTTAGAGATCGGTCAGGTTATAGTCCATCCAACTCATGGAAAAGGGGCCTTGAAGGAAATCAAAAAAATGTTGGTACTTGGTCAACCAACTTGGTATTACGTTTTCGAGTTTTCTCAAAACGAGCTGGACAGGGTAATGATTCCTACAGACAAAATTGAGGAAAGCGGAATTCGCGAACCGGTCAAAGCGGATGTTATCGACAAAGCACTCGACTATTTGCGATCTGAAGAAACCGATGTACCTGATCCGAGGTCCAATTTTCACAGAATTCACAAGGAGTACACTGAGAGAATCTCCAAGGGATGTATTCTCGAGGTAGCCAAGGTTTATAAAGCGCTTTGGTTTAAGGGCGACAGCAGAGAGCTGGGTCTCAAAGACAAGTTATTGTTCGAGAAGACTGAGTCTTTACTGGTTGGAGAAATTGAAGCGGCTTGCCATCTTTCAGAAGAAGAGAGCAAGAAAGTTTTGATGGACAGCATCAGCGTTCAGTAAAGTGTACCTCTAAATCCGTGGTTCGCATCTTCTGTCCAGCAAAAATAAATCTCGGACTGAAGGTGTCACCACCCAGGACTGATCTCTACCACGAGATTCAGTCTATTTTTTTGCCCGTTAGCTTGGGCGATACAATCAAGGTTACAGAGAATCAGCAGTTTAAGCTTAGTTCCAACTGCGCAAACTTTCCTACAAACGAATCGAATCTGATTCACAAAGTGTGCCAGGCCTACTCCAGGCTTACTCAAAGAGAGTCACTCCCGAATTACTCCGTGTTTGTCGAAAAAATGATCCCACAAGAAGCCGGTCTGGGCGGAGGCTCCAGCAATGCAGGTGTGCTTTTGAGGTGGCTAGATCAACATCTTAAGACTCAACTCTCATCTGAGCAGCTCATTACAATCGCCAAGGAAATTGGGGCGGACATCCCCTTTTTCCTGAACCCGGTTCCCGCATTTCTCTCAGGGATAGGAGAGAAAATCATGCCTGCAAAGAAGAGGCTCCCGGAACTGCCCGTGCTTCTAGTCAAACCCTCGCAGGGCTTGTGCACAAAAACAATCTTCACAACTCTGGACCAGCTAAGAGAGAGCCTCTCCCATTCGAGAAATACTGACTCGAAGCTTGATAAAAATATTGAGCAAGAGAATTCGTCGCAAAGCTATCAACTCGATTGCGATGCCGTTTTGGAAGCTCTTAACAATTGTGACCAGAGCTTGAATGATATTGCAGTCAATGACCTGGAGTCCCCTGCAATGGCTCAATTGCCAGAGCTGACTTCCTTGCGATCAAAGCTTAAGTCTACTGACCCTTTCTATGTCTCCATGACAGGGAGTGGCTCCTGCTTCTACGCAATCTATCAAAATGTTGAGTTGCGAGATCAAGCCCATAAAAAACTTCATGACCAGTATCCTTTTGTGGAATGCGCGCACATTATGAACCAAAGCCCCTTTCTTTTGGGATCTGATTCATAATTCCAGCTACAGGGCTTAAGCAATCAAGAATTATTTAGCACAAAGGTAACAAGGCAATCCCGGCCACAAATCAACCAGGTGAATTTCTGCTCTACCACAGAGCAAATGAACGAATCCAAAACCTGAGACTGAGTAAGACAGCGAATCCAATCGGGAATAGAGCAAACAGCCCAACCAAACCAATCCCCGGAACTAAGCAAGCAGCCCCGACCCTACAATTCTTTAGAATAACACTGCCTTTTGGCAGGTTTCTGTTGGACTCCCGGTCCACCAAAGGTATAATCCCCACCATTCATGACCAAGAGAATCTTTCTATTAGGCGCGACCGGTTCCATAGGGACCACAACACTGGAACTTCTTCGAAACACTCCGGAAGGTCAGTTCGAGCTTGCAGGGATCAGCGCTAACTCCAATCACAAAGCTTTACTCCAGATCCAGTCCGAGTTCCAGGTACCATTTGTACACTTGATGAATCCAGAAAGCTACAGCATTGCCTCAAAAGAAGCAGGCGAATTTCAGCTGGCTACAGGTATGGACTCCCTTTTGCAAATGCTTAAGCAGAGTGAGGTGGATCTGGTTCTCGCAGCTATGGTGGGAAATGTTGGTTTACAACCAGTCCTTTATTCCCTTGAACTTGGTTACACAGTGGCTTTAGCCAACAAGGAGACACTTGTTGCTGGAGGACATCTGGTCGCAGAACTGTTGGGAGAGGATCGCAGCCGCTTGATTCCGGTAGACAGTGAACACAGCGCAATTTATCAATGCCTTCAGGGTGAAAAGTCCGAAACTGTTGATAAATTAATCCTGACCGCTTCCGGTGGAAGTTTCAGAACCTACTGCATGGAGCAGCTGGAACAAGTTCAGGTTGAGGATGCTTTGAAACATCCCAATTGGGACATGGGAGCAAAAATTACTGTCGACAGTTCCTCAATGATGAACAAAGGCCTCGAAGTTTTGGAGGCCCATTGGCTGTTTGGACTCCCCTTTGAAAAAATTGAAGTTGTCGTTCATCCCCAAAGCATTGTCCATTCAATGGTTGAGTTCCAGGACCGCTCGGTGATCGCTCATTTGGGATTGCCCGACATGACCATTCCCATATCTTACGCCTTGCAAGGGGCCAATCGGACTCCTTTACCGCAGCTCAGTTCTCTGGACCTGGTTCAAATAGGAAGGTTAGACTTTGAAGCGCCTGATACCCAAAGATTCGAGAATTTACAACTGGCCTATGATGCGGGAAAGCTGGGAGGAAGTGCACCGACTGTACTCAATGCTGCCAATGAAGTTGCAGTTCAAGCTTTTTTAGACCACAGAATCCGCTTTCTACAGATTCCGCAACTCAACAGGAAAGCACTGGAAAATCACAAACACTCCTCTCATCCTGACCTTCAGGGAATTCTCGAGATTGATCAAAAAACCCGGGAGTGGACCATCAGCGAACTCAACAGGATGCAAGCGTGAATCCACCTTCATCAATAAGAATCGGTCAGGGAATGGATGCGCATAGATTCAGTGACGACCCCAACCGACCTCTCTTTTTGGGAGGTATCGAGATACCTGAAAATAAAGGTTTACAAGGACACTCAGATGCAGATGTTTTACTTCATGCCATCTGCGATGCATTGCTGGGAGCCGCAGCGTTGGGAGACATCGGGCAGCATTTCCCACCCTCTGATTCCTCTATTGAAGGCATTGACAGTAAGAAGATTTTACATTATACCAATGGGTTGCTCCAACAGAACGGGTATCTGGTAGTGAACATCGATGCGACCCTTGTTTGTGAGAAACCGAAGATTCGTCCTCATGTTGAAGAAATGAGGGCTTGCATCAGTACGATTCTCGGATGTGAGCAGGATCAAATCAGTGTCAAAGGCACAACGACAGAAAAAATGGGCTTTACAGGACGGGGGGAAGGCATTTTTGCCAGCTGTATAGCTCTCATAGAGAAAGTTGGGGGAGGATAAGATCATGATTGCTAATACAATGACTCTCGAGTCAGAAGAAGAAGAGACCCATCAGGTCACCCAGGAAGAAGAGATTGAGGAAACGAGTCAGGACAGTACTGATTACAAGGTCCTGGGTAGAGTCAATACTCCTCATGACGTAAAGAAGTTAAGCTCAAAAGAGCTTGAGCTCCTGTGTAACGATATTCGTCAGTTTCTTATCTCCAATCTGTCACAAACGGGAGGACATCTTGCACCGAATCTGGGAATCGTAGAAACAACTGTGGCGATCAACAAAGTATTCTCCCTTCCCAGGGACGAAGTTGTTTTTGATGTGGGTCATCAAGCCTATGTACACAAGATCCTCACTGGTAGAAAGTCCGAATTCGAGTCCCTGCGACAATACAAGGGTCTCTCAGGATTTACCCACATCGAAGAGTCCGTCTATGACCTGTTTACCACGGGTCATGGTGGAACCAGTATCTCTTCAGCCATAGGTAAAGCAATCGCAAGAGATCAAAAGGGTAGGAACAGTCATGTTCTGGCCATCATTGGAGATGGTGCTCTCACCGAGGGAATGGCGCTGGAGGCTCTGAACCACGCGGGGCACCTACAATCCAGAGTGATTATAATACTCAACGACAATGGAATGTCCATAGCCCCCAACGTGGGAGGATTCTCACGTTATTTTGACAAGGTTCGGGACGAGCCTCACATACGCTCCTCCAAAGAGTACCTGAAGCACCTCGTTAAGGAAATCCCTCAGGTTGGAGATCAGATTTATCAATTGATGTCCACAATGAAGAACAGCTTCAAGTACCTGTGGACACCCGGTATCATTTTTGAGGAATTGGGCATCCGCTATTTTGGCCCGATTGATGGTCATGACCTGGAAGGCTTGATCAATATCTTTGAAGAAATCAAGCACCATGACCGACCCGTATTGCTTCATGTTCGAACCACAAAGGGAAAAGGCTTCAAAGCGGCAGAAGATAAATCTGTCAAAGGTGCCAAGTGGCATGGTGGAGGCCCCTTTTGTCCAATGAAACAAGAGTTTTTAAAGTCCTCTTCAGCCCTGCTCACCTACTCCAAAGTCTTCGGTGAACATTTGAGCGATCTCGCCGATCAGGATGATAAAGTCACAGCCATCACAGCAGCAATGCCAGATGGTACAGGTCTGACTACTTTTAGAGACCGACACCCTGACAAATTCTTTGACGTAGCCATGGCGGAACAACATGCTGTCACCACCGGAGCGGGAATAGCCTCTTCAGGCCTCAAGCCTTTCGTAGCAATCTACTCAACATTTCTGCAGAGAGGCTATGATCAGATCGTTCACGATGTCTGCCTTCAAAATCTTCCCGTCAGATTCTGCATGGATAGATCCGGATTGGTTGGAGCTGATGGCCCCACACACCATGGAGTTTTCGACATCGCCTATCTTCGCCCACTGCACAATCTCACATTAATGGTCCCACGGGATGAGAATCAATTCGCCAGAATGCTCAATACCATGAAAGATCTTGATAATGGTCCGAGTGCCATTCGATATCCGCGGGGAGCTGGAAATGGCTCTGAATTCAAGGGAGAAACTTCCAGAATCGAAGTGGGTAAGGCTGAAGTTCTTCAGGATGGATCTGATTTGACTCTATTCGCTCTCGGAACCATGGTCAAGCAGGCTACCGAGATTGCACCCATACTCAAAGAAGAAGGAATCAGCTGCCGGGTTGTTGATGCCCGATTTGTGAAACCGCTGGATGGTGCCTGCCTCGAAGAATCTGTAAACAAGTCACCCTACATTGTGACCCTGGAAGAGGGTGTTTTACAAGGTGGCTTCGGAAGCGCGGTCCTTGAGTATCTGGAAGACAACAATCTCAAATATCATCTCAAAAGAGTTGGAATCGCTGATGCCTTCGTACCCCATGGCGCAGTAGACAAACTATACAAACAATTAAAACTTGATTCAAAAAGCCTCAAAGAATCTATCTTGAACTGGTACAGGAGTCACAAGCAATGAACGAAATGAATTCAGACCTATCTATTCCCGAGTTTGATCAACTTGATTCTCAGACATATGAGAATCTGCTTCGAAAAATGAATACCCAGCAGAGCACAATCAATTTGTTGCATATGCAGCTCAAACACGGAGCGGGTGAAGCTCAGAACAATCAGGGAAGTGCTGATCAATCCATCCTGGATGAGAAGGACCGAATCATTGTTAGTCTCCAGAAAGAATTCGACAAACTCAAGGGATCTCATTTCAACTCTGAAAATGGCAACCCACAGGCACTTCAAGAGATGGAAGAGGAGAACTTCCAGCTGGAGCAGAATCTAAGAGACAAGAATCGAACCATCCGCGAGATGGAAAATCGCTACAATGAGCACCTGAATGAGCTCAATCAAAAATTGCAGTCATTACAACAAAAACAGGCGGAAAATCTGCAAACTAAAGACTCCCTGGACCAGAAACAATTACAGGACTATCAGAGCGAAATCAGTGAACTGAAACAGGAGCTTGAGTTTACAAGAAATCAGGCCAAGAACTCCAGTCAGCACGAAGAAGACAAGGAAATCCTCTATGCTCAGATTTCCGAGTTGAAAAAAGACCTGGAGCAGAAAGAAGGTCTACTCAATCAGGGTCAGAATGATCTGGATAGTCTCCGAAGAGAACTTCAGGAAGAAAACAGTAGACTCAGAGAGTCAATGAAAGCAGAGTCCACTGAAAATGGTAAGGAACTTAGTCTCAACCAGCTCAACAGCCTCGTTGGCATGTTTCGAAAAATCGAAGAACAGGTTCAAGTCGGGGAATCCAATGTCTCATTAGAAGAACTGAAGGAACTCAAAAGCGCTTGCCAGGGCCTACTCTCTCAATTTGATCTCGAACCTTTCGATTGTATCGGAGAAAAGTTTGACCCCAACAGACACAACCTTGTTGCCACAGTTTACAGCAGTGAACATGCCCATGAATCCATTGTCCTTACCAACGACCCTGGATTTGAGTTTGAGGGAAAGGTCTTTTGTAAGGCAAATGTAACACTGTCCAGAAATCCTGGTCATTGTCAGTCCTGTAATCATCGAAACGAAGCTGCAGGCAAGTTTTGCTCCCAGTGTGGAAATCGTCTGGAAATACTGGACACAAGCGGGACAGAGAGTGAAATCCCTTTTCTTGATGACGAAGCCAATGCCCGCTCCTATCTCGCTTTGGGAAGATCCAAGCTCTCCAAACTCCAATTTGAACAAGCCCGGGAAGCCTTTGAAAAGTCACTCAGCCTACATTCAAAGCTACAGGCCGCTCGCATCGGAATCGCTCAGTGCCTGGAAAGCCAGGGAGCCTTTGAGCCCGCTTTGGAGCAACTCTCTCAAGCAGTGGAAGACCCCGCTTTTCTTGATGAAGCAAAGAGAATCGAAAGTAGAATTCACCTGAAGCAAAGAATCGCCCAGGACCTCCAGCTCTTGATTTAATATAGTCGATTTCTTTCCTTGTGAAGTTCATTTGCCCCTGTGCACTTTAGTTTCATGTAATCTACCCCGATAGTTCTTGAAAGAAAGCTTGAAAACTCTGCTGTTCAGGCGGAATCAGGCATAGCTATGGTAGGATAATAGTGCAGCACACAGGAGTGACGCTATGATGAATTTGATTGTGGACGCCGTAAAACGCGGGGCGTCCGATCTTCACATCAAAACAGGAGACGTTATCAGGGCCCGTATCAACGGGACACTGGAAGCCCTTTCCAACGAACGACTCACACCTCAGCAAGTTCAGGCCGTCGCCATGAAGATCATCTCGGATCCACACATTCGAGATAACATCCGCGAACTCAAGGAGTATGACTGCTCTTACGGGATTCCCAAAGTTGGTCGCTTTCGTGTAAGTATCTTCAGACAGCGAGGTAGTTTCGCAATCATCATGCGTGTGATTGCCCATGGAATTCCGACTATCGAATCCCTGCTACTGCCTCCAATCATGAAAACTCTCGCTGACAATGAGCGTGGCTTGACTCTAATCACCGGAATCACCGGTTCAGGAAAATCATCTACCTTGGCTGCCTTGATTCAGGAGATGAACTCCAAGCACAATCGCCACATCATTACCCTTGAAGACCCTATCGAATTTCTCTATCGAGACAATAAATGCTCCATTACCCAAAGAGAAATCGGAAACGATACCATGAGTTTTCACAATGGTTTGAGAGCCGCCCTTCGTCAGGACCCCGATGTAATCCTGGTGGGGGAAATGCGGGATGCAGAAACAATCGACACCGCACTTAAAGCAGCTGAGACAGGCCACTTGGTACTCTCTACTGTACACACCCCTGATGCCTCGAAAACAATCGGTCGACTCATTGCCATCTTCCCACCTGAAGAGCAGGACATTGTTAGAATCCGACTCGCGGACAACCTGAATGCAATCGTTTCCCAGCGCTTGATTCCCAGAAAGGGTATGGATGCCCGGGTTGCGGCAGTGGAAATCATGCTCAATACAAAAACCATAAAAGAGTGTATTCTCGAAGCAGATAAAGTGGAGTTAATTCCCAAGTACATTGCCGAGGGTAAAAACCAGTACGGAACCCAGACCTTCTCGCAACACCTTATCGAACTGGTCAAAGCTGGTCTTGTCGATGAAAATTATGCTAAGAGGGCTAGTAGCAATGCAGCTGATTTTGGAGTGGATTTGGCACTTGGCGGTGGTTCAGAGTATCATGACTACAACGAAGAAGAGTACGGGGCAAATATCTTTGCTGACTAAGTTCATTTTCCCCGCTCTGATTGTATCTGAAGCGAGGAATAATGAGCCAAATTGTACCCAAAGCCGCCTGGACAAACTTCCCCACGCAGCGTAAATCTCAGGCAACAGTACTGCTCCCCTATTTATGGGATGATCAGATGTTACAAAAGGATGCTCTCAAAGAATTGCAGGAGCATTTGCTGAACTTGCATGAATGCCTTTCTCACTCCTACCAACTGAAATTGGTCTATCTGGAAGATGGGAACTTTCTAAAGCCTGAGCATCTGGAGGTCTGCAAGGAAGAAGTGATTTGTCTGAAAAAGAGTGATTGGGGCTCAGTCCTTGTAGACTACTATTGTGATCTACTCATCGCCCATGGCTTTGAGGTTCTGGAACATGTCCACAGCGACCGCATTCCTACTATGGTTTACTGTGGCTTTATCAAAGAGCCCAAAGCATCAGCGCTGAAATATCAGAAACTTGTCCACACCACCCCCTCCCATGGCGATTTCTTCCTGTGCAGTAGTGCCGATTCCTACAAGCGCCTTAAAAATCAGTCCAAACTCCTGGGACTCGAAAATGCAACCATTATCAAGGTGGAAACAATTCAGGATTTGGTAGAAACCAAAAACAAGAAACTCGAAAGCTTCCTAAAGAAACCAGCCACTGTTTCACGACAAAGTGCCCTGCTTGCCCTGCTTGAAGAACAATACCAAAACACCATCAAGTCTCAGCGGGAGGAATTGGTTGAGCAAAGAGAGTCGCAGCTCGCCTGGCTTCGAAAATCCTTCACGGGAGAGATCGAGAAACTTGTGGAGGAGAACGACAAATTGAGACAAGGAAGTCAAAGCAAAGTTTCTGATAAAAAAGTGCAGGAACTCCAGGAAAAACTTCAGCTTGCTCAAAGTCGAGTTCAGGAACTTGAATTGAGTGATCCCCAGGAGCTTTCGAATCCTGATGCACCAGTTGATCAAAGGAAGATTCATGAACTACAGACCTACATCAAAGATTTGGAAGCCAAAGTCAATCGCCATGAGAACCAAAGCTTCTTCATCTTCCTTCACTTCTTTAGGCAAGTCTTTACCACATGGTTCATTCGCTTTCCAGCAGCCCTTGGCCTTCTCGTCTATCACATAGGGTCCGGTATCGTTCATCGCTACGTTGCCTCCAGATAAAAACATGATTTTTCACAGCGATAAAAGCAAGAATACACAGATTGAAAACAGAGTTCTTTCCAGCAGGGAATGCTGGGTCAAAGATCTATACCCCAACGAGAAACTCTTCGTAATTACCAGAGAAAACTTCTTTCTGGCTGGAACCTTACTCAAGGAACTCGGTTTTAGTGAAGAGCGAATTCAGGACTTCGGAGTCCTGCCACTTGGCAGCATTTACGATCGCTTCCTTGACTACCTGCATCAATTGCGGCTTCAGTTCCCACAAGAATTACTGGTCGCAGATACAGATTTACTTTGTCTCTTGTATTCCATCCAAAAGTCCGGTCTTGATCAAGTAGATGGATTGATCCTTCTTTCCTGTTTTAGCTCCCAGGCTTTTACCAATCCCCTGTTCAATCTCGTTTGTCTTGAACAGGTAGGGGAAGATCTCGAAAAAAACACAAAAGCTCGAAACCTTCTGCTCTACTCGACGGAAGCTCAACCAAAAATCACACTCGATCCACTTGCGGTAAAACAAAGCACTTCCAAGCAACTCTGTTTGCTCATCCACAGCGGACAACTCTTGCACTTGCTACAGGATGAGGAACAAGCCCAGCTGATTCGAAATCTGGACCAGATTTACCTCATTGGAGAGCTTCGAGCGGAGTTTGAGGGATTACAATTTGAGCACTACCAGCTCTTTGAAAGTGAAGACGAATTGTTGGGGCAAATCCTCGCAACACGCAATCTTAAGCAGAACAAGAATTCACACTTTGTCATCCAGGCCCACATCGAAGAGTTCAAACTTCAGACTGCAAAGGAACTTGCCACCTCCTTTGATCTTCCTGTCAGCTTTCATCAAGAAGTGTTTCCCCCTTTTCCCCAGGAAAGCTATTTCGATGTTCTCTTGCAGGGCGAACGTCAAAGTGGCCTGATTCTTGAGTTTTTGCAAATGAAGTATCTCGAAATTCTCGTCATCATGAGAGAAGCCGTCTTTCCTGAATTTCCAGATCCTGAGAATCAAGCTGTTTTGATTAGTAGTGAAGATCCTCGTATCCATCAAAAGACCATGCGCTCCTCAAAAGCCACTCCTGCTGAATCAGCGAACTTTGAATTGTCAAAAAGCCTTCTTCTGGTGCACTTTTACAACTTCTTTCGCCTTGGCAAAACTCTCGAATTTTATTTGGGCGATGTCAAAGACAATTCTTCCAAGGGCAATTTTGACCCGTCAAAAGTGAAACAAAGCTACAGTCATGAGTTCGTGGAGTACCTGCTTGAAATGAAGAGTGAGCTCAGCGAACTCAAGCTCTGTTTTCGAGACTCAACTTTGCTTGAGGCCCTACGTATCCTTGATTGCAAAGAGGAAAAGTTTTCTGATGAGTGCGGCCCCGATGAGAGTCTCAATACTTACTTTTTAAGAATGCTGGGGATTTTGAGTGATGAGGCATTTGTGGGCCCACATACAGTTCACATTGATGTTACCAGTCAGTGCAATACCAAGTGCACTTTCTGTGGATATCACACACCCTTGATTACTGAAAAACCCTGGGCCGAGAATGGCTGGGACAAGCTCCATCTCGATTATGAACTCTTCACCCACTTGATCGATGATCTTGAGAAAATTCATACGAAAGAAGACATCCTTCTCACTGGTGGAGGAGAGCCACTGATGCACCCACGGATTCTTGATATGATTCAATACATCAAGGACCGCCAGATGCACATCATTCTGTTTACCAACGGAATGCTTTTGAAGAAAGACACTTCTCACAAACTGATCGATATGGGACTGGACAAGATTTACTGGTCCATCCATGCAGCCTCTTCTCCCACCTGGGTCGTCCAACATCCCGGTTCCAATGAAAAGACATTCCCCAAAGTTATAGAGAACATGCGTGAATTGATTCGCTATCGAAAAGAAAAGAAGAGCAAAGGACCCAAAATCGTCTATGTGAACGTACTCAGTGCTGTTAACGTGCACGAAGTCATGGACATGGTTGATCTCGCTGTTGATTTGGGCGTCGATGAAGTTCGCTTTCAAGTAATGCATTACGGAAATGAGCAAACCAATCACATGATGCTTTCCCAACATCAGATCCAGGAGCTCCATTCCAAGATCGACGAGATCGAGAAACGCCTGAAAGAAGGCGGGGTTTTCTTGCTGGACAATCTAAGATTCCAAATAGATAACCTGATCGACTTTTCCAAAAAGGGTAAAGATGTAAAATCCTGTGACTGGGCTTACAATCTCTACAACAATACGGGTTGCTTTGTGGGCTATTTCTTCACCAGAACCTGGGTCGACGGTCGCATGAGTTTTTGCTGCCACGACAGAGTGGCCGGGGATTTGAAAGACAAGAGCTTCAAGGAACACTGGTTTTCCAACGACTACAACAACTATCGCTATGTAGCCAAGCATTTTGATGATGCCAACAATGTAGACATGTATGACGGGCACAAGGGCGGTTGGTTACTGGCCAATGACTGCAGCTGGTGTGGAAACTACGAGTATATGAATCGCGCCATGCAAACGATGCAACGAACAGGGCTGGGCTTATACCTTGAAGTGGGCTTGAATCGCCTCTACCTGGACCAGAGTGGTAGTAGCAAAGATTTGACCACAAGCAATGTTGTTGTGGGCGAGGAAAGCTTCAAACCCCCTGAATTCTTGCACTTTGGTGGGGTCTGATGGAGAGTCTGGTTGTAGACCAGCTAAACTTTTTTCGTCTGGGAAAGTCACTCAAATCCAGATTCAATCTACATTTCCCTGATTTTGAAGTGCATCCCTCTCCGGATATTTACTCCCGTTGGACTGAATACGAGAAACAACTTCTAGCCCTCCTACGCGAGAACTCTCTTCGACTTGAGTTCATCCAGCCAGACATTCGAATCGCCTTGAAGAACGTAGAAACAAAAATGCAGGAATCTTTGCATGGAGATGCACTCAGAGCACTTGGGGCAATCTCCAGACAGGCATTTGTGGGCCCTAAAAGGCTGCTGATTGACCCGGTCATTGATTGTAATCTCGATTGTATCTATTGTTCCTTGCACTCCAAGTTGCAAAAGGACTCCAAGGAGAGATACCTCAAACGTACCGGACTTCAGGAAAAGTCTCATCTGGACTACACCCTGCTCAAGAAAAAAATAGAAGAAGCCGCCAAACTGAAAGTGGAACAGATTTGTGTTGTTGGAGGCGGAGAGCCGACGGTCTACCCTCATTTTCTGGATTTGGTGAAATTGGTGAAGTCTTATGGAATGCACCTGAACTTTTCCACCAATGGCCTGAAGCTCGAAGAAGACTTTAACAAAGTATTGGTGGATAGTGATGTGAATCGAATCACAATTTCCGTATCGGGAACCTGCGAAAGCAGCTATAAAATCATACACCCTTCACAACCAGCAGGTACCTACACAAGACTTCGAGAGAAGATTCTCGATCTCAACCTGAAGAAGGAAAGAGCACGAATTGCAAGGGACGGGAAAACGGCTATGGTCGTGGATGTCTTGCATGTTGTTCACGCCTACAACTACAAAGACATGCTTCGAATGGTTATCGACGCCAAAGAGCTACATGCCGACAGAGTCTGGTTCCAACTCCTGCACATGGAGGATTTTTCAAAATTTCTTCGACTGAGACCGGAGCAATTTGAGGAAGCTCGGTTTTATCTTCAGGAAGCTCATCAACTCGGCTCAAAACTTGGTATTGAGGTGGCTGACTATATGGACTTGCAAGTGGAGCACTCCCGACCTGATGGAACCTGGGCCAAGGGCATCTTTGATCGCTATGGATGCCTTGTATCCTACATGATTTCCTTTCTGGATATCTGTGGGGCATTCAGTTTCTGCTGTTCCGATAAGCTCCTTGCCAAAATAGAAGAAATCCATTTGCCCGACTTTTGGTTCAGCCCCTTTTATCAAGACATGCGAGATGTTGCCCTGGATTTTAATCGAGAAAACAACCGCTCCACCTATTACGGCAAGAAACTACTCGATTACAGTTGTGATAACTGCAACAATCATAATTTTCAATCGGAGATGGTTGAGCTTTTGCAGTATTTTGAGCTGCTCCCCTTTCTCAAAGGGCGCTTCGAACAATCACTTTCAAGCTTTGAAACCAGAGGAAGAGAGCTCGCTTCTGGACAGCCCTTGAGATTTAGTTAAAATTCCTGTTTCACCTTAGTGAATCCCTTGTCTTTGACCATACATAAGGGTAGACTGCGCGGCTGATTATTCCTGAATATTTCAGCAGTTTTTTAGTTCTCAATCCAGTTTTCAGCTAAAGAAAAATCAAGGTGCAAAAATGGTTAAAATAAATGATCTGAGTCTATGTGTTGCGACTCCCAACGGCTCAGGAAGCGCTTCTTCCAATCGGGTCCTCTTTCAGTCCATCTTCAAGATGGGAATCCCCTGCTCCAGCAAGAACATGTTTCCATCCAATATTCAGGGAATGCCAACCTGGTATCAAATCCGGGCCAGTCAGGATGGGTACCTGTGCAGGGCAGACGAAATTGATTTAATCGTCTGCTTCAATCCAGAGACTGAAATTGATGATGTCGAAAAAGTACGGGATGGAGGAATAATCTTTTTTGACAGCACCAAAGAATGGGAGTTGGAAGGCAAACGGGAGAATGTTCAGTACATTGGAGTCCCCGCTGAAAAACTCGTGAAAGAGAACATCAAGGGAAGCAGTATCAGAGCCAAACTTCGAAACATGGTTTATGTGGGTTCTTTAGCTGCTCTTTTTGAGATACCGATGGACACAGTGCACGGTGTCTTGCAACGAATTTTTGGCAGCAAGCCAGAAGTGGTTGAGAACAACAAAGTCGCTATCCAGCTTGGCTTTGATTATATCCAGGACAAGGGTATCACTCAGGAAGTCGCCACTTTGAAGACAATCGAAGGTGGCAATGAGGGTCTTATTCTTACAGAAGGAAACAATACAGCTGCACTTGGATGCATCTGGGGCGGATTGACGGTGATGGCGTGGTATCCAATCACACCATCCTCTTCCCTTGCCGAGGGCGTTGAGCAGTATCTGCCCCACTATCGACAGGATGATGATGGCAAAAATCTTTATTGTGTTGTGCAGGCTGAAGACGAGATTGCTGCCGCAGGCATGATTCTTGGGGCGGGCTGGGCTGGTGCCAGGGCAATGACCTGTACCTCCGGACCTGGACTCAGTTTGATGAATGAAATGGTCGGTTTGTCTTATTTTGGAGAAATCCCCACCAACTTCTTCATCGTACAACGGGGCGGTCCCTCCACCGGTCTTCCGACACGGGTCCAGCAATCTGATATCACTTCCATGTACTATTGTTCCCACGGGGATACCAAGCACATCGTTCTGCTACCACACGACATGCAATCCTGTTTTGATTTCGCCAGCCTAAGTTTTGATCTCTCTGATCAGGTACAGGGGCCTGTTTTCTTTGCAAGTGATCTGGACCTTGGAATGAATCTCTGGCCAAGCGAACCTCTCGAAGCACCAACTGAGCCAATGAATAGAGGCAAGGTTTTAAGTGAAAAGGAACTGGAGATGCGCAATGGTTTGTTTCATCGCTTCCTGGATGAGGAAGGCAATGGAGTAGGCTATCGAACTCTGCCTGGCAACCAGGCCGATGGAGCAGCGTACTTCACGAGTGGAGCACTTCAGGGCGAGAGTGGTAGAAGAAGTGAGAAGCCCGAGGTCTACGAGCAAACTCTGGATCGAATCCTCAAGAAAGTAGATTTGATGAGAGAGAAACTGCCTCTTCCAGATATAGAAGAAGCTGATGGAAATCGGATTGGAATCATCAGCTTTGGGTCCAGCATAGAAGCCGTTCGCGAAGCCAGAGATCGAATGAAGGCACAAGGTCTGGAGACCTCTCATCTTCTCCTAAAGGCTTTACCAGCGAGCATTCGAGTGAAAGACTTCATTGATCGTCATGAACTTGTGTTTGTCATGGAGCAGAATCGCGATGGACAAGTGGCACAAATCTTTCGAGCGGAGTGGCCAGAGCTAGCCTTTAAAATCCACAAAATTCTCAACTATGATGGTTTGCCTGTAACGGCTGGTGCTGTAGTGCAAAAAACCCTTGCCCAATTGAAGGAGCTTGGCTATGAGTCCTAAAATCAACCGACTGGAAAAAACAGAAAAAGAATATGCAGGAGCTCCTTCCACACTCTGTATGGGCTGTGGTCACGATGCAATCTCTGCTTCCATTCGCAAAGCTTTTTTTGAGTCCAGCATAGACCCAAAGAATGTAATTAAACTGAGTGGAATTGGTTGCAGCTCAAAAACCCCGGCCTACTTCATGTCCCAATCTTTCGGGATCAACAGCGTACATGGTCGAATGTCTGCTGTGGCTACTGGTGCTCATGCTGCCAACGCCAACCTGATTCCTATTGGGGTGAGCGGGGACGGAGACACCTCTGCAATTGGTCTTGGTAATTTCTGTCATATGATTCGCAGAAATATCAAACTTACCTATGTGATTGAAAATAATGGTGTCTACGGACTCACAAAGGGCCAGTTCTCTGCTACCGCTGATCGGGGAACCGTTCTGAAAAAGGGCAAGATCAACAATACCCATGGAATTGATCTGTGTGAACTGGCAATCACGATGGGAGCTACATTTGTTGCCCGGAGTTTTTCCGGAGATCGCAAACAACTGGCCCCACTCATGCAAGCTGCTCTTGCACATGATGGAATTGCTGTTCTGGACGTTCTTTCCCCTTGTACAACCTTTAATAATCACGAAGGCTCTACAAAGAGCTTGAAGAACATACGCGCCAATCTGGACCCCGTTCATGATCTTGATTTCATTCCCAATGCAGAACTGATTGAAGCTGATTATGAGGAAGGCAGCGAACATGAGCTCACCTTGCACGATGGATCCGTTCTCAATTTGAAGAAACTTCACAAAGACTATAGTCCCCATGATCAACTTTCTGCCTTGCGGAATTTGAGAGAAGCGGCTGGTGAAGGAAAGTTCCTGACCGGTTTAATCTATCTGGATACTGAGAAGCCTTCTTTCGCACGAGACTCCAATCTCAGCGCCAGAGCATTGTCTTCTTTAAATCAGGAAGATCTTCGTCCAAACCAAAGTGAACTGGATCGCTGGAATCAACAATTGACCCCATGAATCAAAAATACCTGGTGCAGCATGTTGTCATCTGATTTCTTTTCTGGATAACATGAAAGAGATGACTAACCATAAAAAGGAAGCGGGGTAGCCATGAGCCAGGAAACACAAGAACTTTACAATTTGATCGAAGAGTATCCTTTTCACTTTGTATTGAACTCTCCTGACGGTATGCTTCTTGAAAAGGTGAATGTGCTGGCCTTGCATAAAGTTATCGTCGGAGTAGAGGACGGACAGTACCTGATCTTCTTTGACGATGATGTAAAGATGAATCAATGTATCCGCAAGATACACAACGCAATCTACAAACAAGACCCCAGTCGCTTCAGCGTTTTATGATTCGAAGCCCCCTAAAAAGCTCCACATCTCAAATCAACGAAATGTATCAGAAGGTCGAGGAAGACCTCGATTTCTTGCTGGATTGCTTCTTTCAGGTCCTGGAAGACCTTGGAGAAAAGGAACTTCTGACTGATCTGCGAAGAGTTCTTTCGGGGGAAAGTCCGCTAAGTCAGAATCACCAGAGATTGACCCAGGCCATCTCAATCGTATTTCAGTTCCTCAATATGCTTGAGGAGAATGCAGCCAACCAGTTTCAGCGTCGCATCGAAGCGCCCATAATCTGGCAAAGGAAACTCAAAGAGTTCCAAGCGCTAAACCTCGCTCCCGAGAAGATTCTTGAGTCCCTTGGGAAAACAAAAGTCGAGCCAGTTCTTACTGCCCATCCAACGGAAGCCAAACCTCCAAGGGTGCTCAGACACAATCGGGAACTATACCTGCTTCTGGTCAAGCGTGAAAATCCAATCTACAGTCGCTCGGAGCAAGATGCTATTCGTACTGAAGTGGAAGCGGTCATGGAGAGTATCTGGCGCACAGCCGCGCTGCAAACGATGCGAGTTGAGGTCGAGTCAGAACTTCATGGAATTTTGCACTACTTCATGCATGTATTTCCGACGGTTCTGCAGGAGTTGGATCAAAGACTCATTCAGTCTTTAAAAGCTAGTGAGCTCACCCAAAGCCATATTGAATGGAAAATGTTGCCCCAGTTGAGGTTTGGAAGCTGGGTTGGTGGAGATCGGGACGGGCATCCGTTTGTTACCAGTCAACTGACCAGAATGGCCCTTGAAAAATACCGACACACTGCGCTAGCCGTGATTCACGATCTGATGAAAGCCGCCTCCAAGCATCTTTCACTTTCTCGACAACTTCATGAAGTCCCCCGAGAACTGGAGTTGTTTCTCGAAGCCGAGTCTAAAAAATTCAAACATCTTTACTCACAGAAAGAACGCTTTCATCAAAAGCCCTGGAACTTCGCGCTAAGAGTGTGCATTGCAAAACTTCCCTATGAATTTCATTCTGAGTACTCCTATTCAGGACCAAATGAACTCCAACAGGACCTTGCTCTCATTCTTGACTCTTTGAAGCAAGTTCAAGCCTATAAACTCATCCAAAAGCATGTTCTTCCTCTCATCAGGCAAGTGCAGACCTTTGGTTTTCATTGCGCCAAACTCGACATCAGACAAAATTCCAAATTTCATGAAAATGCCCTCAATCAGCTCATGCTTGCTTCAGGCTCCAAACAGAAGCCCTTTAGTGAAATGAGCATGAAAGAACGCTCCAAGTTCCTGATGGAAGAGCTGGACAGTGCCAGGCCGTTTACTCACCCGGGTGTAGAACTGGGAGAAGAAGCAAGTCAGGTGCTTTCTTGCTACAGGGTACTCACTGACTGGCTTCATCAAATTGATGGAAATTCTCTCGGTTCATTGATCGTGAGCATGACAAGGGATTCCTCTGATCTTTTCGCCGTTTATCTACTGGCAAGAGAGGCGGGCTTGCTCATTCAATCTCCTCAGGGTCTTTGCTGCAAACTACCCATAGTCCCTCTGCTGGAAACCGTGGAAGACCTCAAGAGAGCCCCTGTGATCCTTCGAGAGTTTCTCTCTCACCCCATCACAATACGCAGTTTGAATTATCAAAGATCGATGGGTGGCTCGCAAAAGCCACTGCTCCAAGTGATGATTGGTTATTCCGACAGTAATAAGGACGGAGGCATTCTGGCCAGTCAGTGGAATTTGTATTGTGCCCAGCAAGAACTCACTGAACTCGCAAGGGAACATCAAGTTCATTTAAGATTCTTCCATGGTCGTGGAGGGACAGTCTCCAGAGGAGCTGGGCCCATGGACCGGTTTATGGAAGCTCTCCCGGAGGAGTCGCTGAACTTTGACTTTCGCATGACTGAGCAGGGCGAAACCATCGCTCAAAAGTATGGCAACTTGCTCACAGCAGTCCACAATTTTGAGATCAGTTTAAGCTCTGTGTTTTCTAACTCTCTCAAACCTGCTGTCAAAGAAGCAAAGACTGTGCAACAAGAGTTGTGCAGCTTTTTGTCTGAGAATAGCTGCAAGCATTACCAAAAGCTGATCAAGGAAGAGAACTTCTTGAGATTTTATGAGCAGGCGACTCCAATTGACATCCTTGAAAATACTCAATTCGGATCCCGTCCCTCGAGAAGAAAAGGACGCAAAAGCCTGGATGATTTGAGGGCAATACCATGGGTATTTTCCTGGAACCAATCCAGATTCTATCTTCCTGGTTGGTATGGCGTGGGAAGTGCTCTAAAAGCTCTTGAAGAGCAAAAAAAGGATCTATATCAAGAACTCCTTTTGAAAATCAAAAAGTGGCCACTTGTGTATTATGTCTTAATGAATGCAGACACTTCTTTAGCAAGTGCTTGTGAGGAAAATATGGCTCTTTATGCCAGTCTGGTAGAGGATTCAAAAATACGTGACAATTTTCTCGAAAAAATTCTCTATGAATACAAGCTGACTAACAAATATCTAGATTTGGTTTTTGGTGGAAAAAGGATCGTTCGACGACCCAAACTTATGAGAACTCTGGGTCTGAGGGCACAGGTTCTGGACTACCTCCACCGGGATCAAGTCCAACTTCTTAAGCAATATCGCGTGAAGAAGAAAGAAAGGCCGCAAGAAACAGAGCAACTCTTGTCCCAGCTACTGCTAAGCGTCAATGCAATCGCTGCCGGTGAGAGGACCACTGGTTAAGCTGCAGTCTGAGGGCTATCAGAGTAAAGTTCCAATCCGAGGGCTTTCGAAGATGAGTGATAATCACCCGGTCAATCTTCTCATGCAGGTTAAAGTTCACGAGCCCTTTGATGACCAACGGCCTTTGCAACTTCAGGGAAGATTTTTTTCCACTGGTATCGATTGAACTCTCTTCGAAAATCAGGATCCATCAACACTGCTGTACTGGCATACTGAATTGCTTTCGTATCACTTTTGACAGCCAGAACCACTGTATCTAAATCATTCTTGTAAATATCAGGGACATATTGTAATGCCGTTCCATGGCTTTTGACTGCGGTTCGAATAAGAGCCCGGTCATGCCTCAGATTAGCATTTGCATAGGAAATTCCACGATCCCACTTCTTGACAAGCTCCATCAACAGATCTCGATCATTTCGAACTTGCAGTCTGGTTCTGTCATTGTCGAGAGTATCATACCAATGCCGCCAGTTGAGATTACGCATGACCCGAAAAATCTCATAATTTTTAAGATGCTCATACTCAAAAAACCTGGTGATCCTTGGATTCCATTTTAGAGCAGTTGCCACAAAGCGAGAGTCATGCTTTGACTCTTCCGACAGGATATTGAAATTGCGATGATCATCCTTGATTGCAAACTCCATTAAACCTGTAATCGACCACGCTCGAGAGGGAACCTGGTTCCAACGCCCTTTACCATTCCAGCGAATCTTCTTTTTGAAGCTGCTGTCGGCCGAGGAACTATTTAGCAGCGACCGGGATGCATAGGCAAAAGCCCACCAATGATGCTCCATCGCCTCCAGAATAAAACTCCTGTCAGAACTCAGTTGGGGTGGAAGGTGTTTTAAAACCGCAGGATTATTCTTAATCAGATCCATCACAAATCCTCTGACTTCTGGATTATTCGTCTCCAGTTTAGAGATCACTTGTGGCCTGGATTGACTAATTTTCTTAACGAAGTCCAGATTTTGCAAACTTGCTGAATCAAAGTAGTCTGCAATTTGAGGCTCAATCTTAAGAAGCTCCATCAGGCGGTTGGTATCAGAGCGTACCCCATCTGGCAGATATTCAAACATTGAAGGGTCCTGTTTTATGACCAAACGAATCAGCCCATCGTTGTTCTGGAGCTTTTCAGGTAAATAGCTGTAACTCATGGGAGCTGCCAAAACCCATTGGGAAATTATTTCCCCGTCAATATTGGACAGATTCAACTTCTTGATGTAAGCGGGAGTTTTGCGCACCAAAGCATCAAGCACTCTGGGGTTGCTTCGCTGACTTGCAGGAAGGTACTGGTAAATTTCTCCTCCGTGAGCCCTTGCTGCCTCAGTGGCCAGGCGAGTATCTGCCAGCAAGAATTCTGGAGGAATCTGGGAGCGTACAAAGGCATTTAACTCCTCTTCCCCTGCCTCAACAACACAACGAAAACCAATATTATCAACCAACCTTGGAGTCATCCCCTGTACATAACAATAACTTACATAGCTTTGTGGGTATCTAAGCAGATCAACCTTTTGGTGCCTGCGAAACAACCACCAACTGACAAAATCGATTGCACTGTCACGAAAACCATCGATTCTCAGGAATGGGGCCAGAGTGACCTGAGCTCGATATTCTGGATTAACACCTTCCACAAGATTACGTTCAAAATCTTCCCAGTTGGGGAGGCTCTCAGGTATTCCCTCCAGGCTCTTGCCATCCTTGCCAAGCTCAAATGAGTAGGAGATACCCTCCCAATTATGTACAAAGACATTGTTCTTTTCTGTTGGACTGAACTGGTGCCAAAAGTCCTCTTTCAAATCGTATTGAACAACCATGTCTGACTTGGGCGTATGGGTCTCTCCGAGAAACTCCTCATAAACCTGCCAGGAAAACCAGATTGTGCACAGGCTGAGAATTGGCATATAGGGCAACCCCCTGCCTTGCAAGCTGGATTCCTTCAGTTGATAGTCAATCTGATTCTTGTCCAGGACTTCCCGGATGCGATTGACACTCTCCTTAACCTTTACTTTCAGGCGTCCCAGCTTAACTTCTGTATGAGGATCGAGTGGGCATAATTCGAGACCCTTTTGCCTCGGGGATATTTCATAGAAAACGTGAAAACCAAAAAGTCTGTATGGCAGCACCAGATAGTCGGGGTTGGCGAAGAGACAAATCTCTTTATCAACAATGCTCTCTTCTATACCCAGAGGTAGTCGCAGAAGATCATGATGAAACAGGGATTCTCTACCCGAAATTGACGAAACTTCCGCTACAATCTGTTTTTCATGGGAATTGTACCGTGTTCGAATAAACAAAAAGTAGAAAACCCCAAATAGACAGAGTGTTGGTATCCAGCCACTTGCACCGTAGGGATCGTAATGCATGGAGACAAACCAAAGCACCAGAAGGAGGACACCTCCCTTGAGTATAGGAGCAGTAAACAATCTTCCAACTCCGTCCAGATCTGCGAGAGTTCGAAATGTTCTGGAAGGCTGGTAGTACAAAATGAGAAAGATCGAGAAACAGAAAAAGGCCAGGAAATAAAACTGGGGTGTTGCCAGCTGATGAAAGAGGTAGTTGCTACCCATCAATATCAGTCCGCCCAAAATTGGTGGTACAAGCCTCATCAAGCCCAGATTCCACTTCTCAAAGATAGTCGCCAACTGAGCCAGGCGAACTCCAATCATGTTTAATGACTTCACTTCTGCTTTGCGATGTTTGAGGACCTCTCTCTCAAAGCTCTCACCATCAGCAACTCCATACAAAGGCACCAGACTATAGATCTTGCGATTGAGATCATAGCCGTAGATATAAGTCAGATTAGGAACCAGAGGTATGTGTCGAATCAAACTGATATAGGTGTAGTCATTATCATCTTTGTACAGATAGATGTCTCTATCTTCATTCTTCAGATCCAGATGATGAATCTCGCCAAAGTCACTAATTTTTAAATAGCCCGAATGGAACTCTGTATAGCAGGTTTTGCGTGAACTGCGATTCCAGGTAAGCATCTTGTAGTTCAGGTAGAGCATTGGTCCAAAGGCTACAAAGACAAAGCAGAACTCCAGTATTCTGAAGATATCAATAGCAAGCCATTCCAGGTTTTGCACACCAGCGACTACGGTTAAAAGCAGGTTGTAAAAGCTGGGCCCTAGATATTTCAGATGAAAAAGCGCAATAGCGAGAACGGTTGCCGCACCTGCAACTTGCAACCCCATGATCACTGGACCGTAATAGCGATAATAAATATCCTGAAAGACATTTTCAAACATACGCCGGCTGGTTTGCAGCCACTCAACTTTCAAGTTGTCGCTAGCTTCCTGTTCGCGAAGAATCATGTAGGCTTCATAATGATGATGCCTGTGGTATAACGCTCTGGCAAATGAGGAATGATTTGTAAAAGGAACCCTGGCGTCCTGCATCAAGGATCGCTTTCTTAAATACTCAATGATCTCGCTTTCTCGTTCCACGTAATTAGAGGGAGCAAAGCTGGAGGCCTCTTCAATAAGCCTTAGGGCTTGAGAATATAGCCCCGACTCAAGACTCAATCTTGACTTGAGAAGGCAAATCAGGCGACTGTCATTGAGCAGTTTATCCAGTTTGTGAAATAGAGAGTTTTGATCCCCGTCATGTCTCATGCAGGCAATTTTGAGTCTTGTTCCGTTGAGAACCTGATTCATCCCAGGAATGATATAAAAATCGTCTGCTCCCAGCTTTTCATCGCGAGCTTCGTAGAGTTCCCACTCCAGTCGCTTACGCATGAGGTATCTTAACAAGGGCTGAGACTCCCGATTCATAGATTCAAGAAAAGGGGTAGCTCGACCTTTTTGAAGGATCTGCAGGAGTTCTTCCAGTCTCTTGGCCATGTAATTGTCTTGATTGACGGCTGTTTGGAGAGTTAGATATTGAGCTGGTAGAAGGCTATCAAACTCTTCTAGTGCTTCCTGAACCTCCAGCGGTGAGGCGTATTCCAAAAAGTAGACCTGAAAAACTAATTGAAAAGAGAGTGCACTGGCTCTTTTAGGAGCTTGAATACCCAACTCTCTCAGCTTTTCCAGGTTGTTACTCAGGGTCAGCTCATCTTCATCAAACAGCTTCTGGTAAAGACTCAACCAGGAGTTCTGTTCACCAAGCAACCCAAGAATGAGAGCCAGGATTGACTCTTTGTGGTCTTTGAATAAATTCAATGCCGGTTTGCTTATGGGCTCCATCTGATACTCTGACAGTCAGCCAGTTTTCAGAGTTCCCGCTTTTTACAAATTTAATCGAGTTTTTGTAATGGAATCAAAAAAGTGAAGACTGTCTCGATGAAATCTTAAGCCGACGGTATCGCCACTCTTCAATCCGGATTTCCCGTTGACCCTGGCTTGAAAGAACTCCTTGGTACCAAAGGGGTTTCCATAGAGGATACTGTCTGCTCCCAATTCTTCTACCAGTTCCACTTTCATCTGAACGTCACCTTCTCCAGGAACAACATCCATATGCTCTGGACGAATACCAAACTCGAATTGACCTGGCAGACCTTTTACATCAAGATCCAGACTGATATCGCCCACCAGGACCTTACCCTCCTGAAATCTCGCTGAAAGCAAATTCATTGAAGGGCTCCCGATAAAGCTTGCCACAAAAGTGGTTGATGGCTTGTCATAAACTTGTGCAGGAGTACCAATCTGCTCGGCAATTCCACCGTTCATCACAACAAGTCTGTCTGCCAGAGTCATGGCTTCCACCTGATCGTGAGTTACGTAGATGGAAGTCGTACCCAGTCTCTTTTGCAGAGATTTAATTTCAAGTCGCATCTGAACTCTGAGCTTGGCGTCCAGGTTACTCAAGGGCTCGTCAAACAAAAAAGCTTTGGGCTCACGAACTATTGCTCGCCCCATGGCAACCCTCTGTCTTTGACCACCCGACATTTCTCGAGGTTTTCGCTCAAGCAGAGGAGACAGTTCCAGTATTTGGGCTGCTTCCTGAACCCTTCGATCTATTTCATCCTTGGCAAAGCCATGATTCTTCAGGCCGTAGGACATGTTTTCTCTCACATTCATGTGGGGATAAAGCGCGTAGTTCTGGAAGACCATCGCTATGTCTCTTTGACCGGGCTCAAGGTTGTTTACAACTCTTGAATCAATGCAAATTTGACCACCAGATATGGTTTCCAATCCAGCAACCATTCGCAAAAGAGTCGATTTTCCACATCCGGAAGGACCAACAATTACAATGAATTCTCCGTCCTCAATTCCAAGGTTCACACCTTTGATAGCTTCAAACCCACCTGGATATACTTTGCGAACTTCTCTAAATTCAACTGTTGCCACCGCAACCTCTCTTCCTACTTTTCAGTTTCTACAAGCCCTTTTACAAAAACTTTTTGCATTGCAACCACCACAATAACCGGTGGCAGCAGTGCCAGCACAGCTGTGGCCATGATCAAATGCCATTGGGGGTCGGCCTCTGCGGACATTACCATTCTTTGGATGCTCATCACTATCGTTGCATACGAACTCTCCGAGGTGATCAACAGGGGCCACAGATATTGATTCCAGCCATAGATAAAAAGAATTACAAACAAGGCCGCGATGTTTGTGCGTGACAAAGGAATCAAGATATCCACAAAGAATTTCACAGGACCCGCTCCATCAATCTTGGCAGCCTCAATCAACTCCTTGGGAATCGTCATAAAAAACTGACGAAACAGGAAAGTCGCTGTTGCGCTGGCAATCAAAGGAAGGGTTAAACCTGTGTAAGAGTTGAGTAGGTCCAATCTTGCAACAACCGCATAGGTTGGCACAATCCTGACCTCAACCGGCAGCATCAAAGTCATGAAAATGACCCAAAAGCTAAGCATTCTGAAGGGAAAGTCAAAAAACACAATCGCATAAGCTGCCATGAGTGAAATGACAATTTTTCCAAACGTTATTGCGAGTGCCATGATTAAACTGTTCTTGAGCATGACAGCCACGCTGGCACCACCTGCGCTGCTAATCCCGCTACCGAGGACTTCACTGTAATTCTTTACAAGATCAGGTCCCGGCCAAATTGGAATCGGGTTGGTAAACAGAGCTTCGGGAGGGTGCGTCGAAGCAACAAAGGCAATCCAGATCGGAAATGCTACTATCAATACGCCCAGAAACAGGACAAAGTGTGAAAAGAAGTTTAACCAGGGGCGATTCTCAACCATTAGTATTGCACCTTTCTTTCCACATACTTGAATTGCACGAGGGTAAACACCCCTACCAGCATCATCAAGATTACAGACTGTGCGGCACTGCTGCCGTAATCGAGTCCCACAAAACCATCATTAAAGACTTTATAAACCATAATTGCTGTAGAATTTGCAGGCCCACCGGCGGTTGTCGCATGGATTATTCCGAAGGTATCGAAAAAGGCATAGACCACATTCACCACAAGTAGAAAAAAAGTTGTTGGAGATAGTAGTGGGAAAACGATGTCCCAGAATCTCTTGAAAGGACTGGCCCCATCAATAGCAGCCGCTTCAATGAGCGATTTAGGTATAGACTGCAACCCCGCCAGGAAGAAGAGAAAATTGTAGGAAATCTGTTTCCAGGCCGCTGCAATGACAACAAGTATCATTGCATCCATACCGTTGAGTTGGTGATTCCACTGGTAACCCATGCCTTTGAGCCAGTAAGCGAGAATTCCGATACTTGGATTAAACATGAAGTACCATAAAATACCACCGATTGCCGGTGCTACTGCATATGGCCAAATCAGGAAAGTTTGATACACCTGAGCGCCCTTGACTACCCGGTCAGCCATCACAGCCAGCAACAGGGACAATCCCATGGAAACAGCCGTGGTTGCCAAAGCAAACACAAGGGAAACCTGAACAGAGTGAAGATACTGTTCATCTTCAAGGATATAAGAAAAGTTCTCAAACCACACAAACTTGCTGGCAGTACCAAATGTGTTCTCGACCATAAAACTCTGCATCAGTGCTTCCGTTGCAGGCCAAATAAAAAAAACAAGTGTGATCAAAAGTTGCGGAGCTACCAGCAGGTAGGGCAAGAACTTATGCTTGTAGGGAGTTTGCTGTTCCATCAAAAATTCCTTCTCAAAAACTTGTCAACCAACTTGTTGGATCTTCGAGTCGCATCCTTCAGACCTTCGCTGGCAGTCTTGGAACCTGCCCATATTGCCTCCAGTTCTTCGTTGATAACATCCCTGATCTGCACAAAGTTCCCGATGCGTAAGCCTTTACTGTTTTTCGTTGGAGTCACCCGAGTCATCTGCAGAATTGCAGTATCAGTTCCTGGATTCTTCAGATAGAAACCCTGCTCTTTGGTTAGCTCATAGGCCGGTATCGTAACTGGCAAATAACCGGTTTCCTGATGCCATCTGGCCTGAATCTCGGGACTGGTCAGAAAAGTAAAGAATCTTGCTACACCTCGATACGATGCTGGAGCATGTCCACGAAGTACCCACAGAGAAGCTCCCCCGATAATGGAATTCTTCGGCTTTGCTTCTATTTCTGGGTAGTAAGGGAGAGGAGCCACGGAGAATTTGAACTTCTTAACATTGGCTTCGACACTACTGTAAGAAGCTGAAGAATTGATATAGAACACGCACTCGGCGTTATAAAATTTGGGGGCTGCGTCAGATCTTCTTCCCCCGTAGGAAAAAAGGTTGGTCTTTTGCCATTCCCGCAATCTGCCAACGTGATGGAGAATGTGTTCCTGATCGAGATCCAGCTTCGTATCTAATCCGTCAAAACCATTGGATAAACTTGAAAATTCAAGGTTGTGTACAGCCGCATAGTTTTCCAGTTGAGTCCAGGATTGCCATCCTACTGTAATTCCGCACTCATACCCGTCTTCCTGAGCCTTTTTGGCAATTTTTTCAATCTCATACCAACTGGGTGACTCGCTAGATGAAAGACTTACACCCTGTTTGTCCAATGCATCCTTGTTGTAATATAGGACAGGAGTTGAACTGTTGAAGGGCATGGAATACATGTTGTTATCACTGTCTGTGTAATAACCAGTCACCGCCTGCAAGAATTTCTGGGGATAAAACTTCTCCCCGGCATCATTCATTAGCTGGTATACGGGATAGACGGCTCTTGTGGCTGCCATCATTGTGGCTGTACCCACCTCAAAAACCTGAATAATATGAGGGTGCTTTTTGGCACGAAAAGCTGCTACACCTGCGGTCATGGTTTCTGTGTAATTTCCCTTGTAGACGGGTTTTACAATGAACTCCTGCTGAGATTCGTTGAATTCACTGGCAATTCGATCCACTTTTTCGTTCAATACCCCTCCCATTGCATGCCACCAAAGAATTTCTTCTTTTGCATGGAAGCTCTTCAGGGATAAGAGTAAGGTGAGCAAGTACAAAACAACGAATCGAGAAAAATGTATCATCAGTTCTCCGTGGAAATTGTTGGACCTTCTGCCCACGTAGCAGGGAACAAGATATCACAGGAATTCTTGTAACGGAAAAGATTGGATTGAAAACATGATGAAAAGCCTCTACTGGGTCTTTACTTTAAAATGTAATGACTTCTGCGCTCATTGCTACAATAATTCCGGTCCCAAGGGAGAGTCCATTGACCTGGATCAATTGAAGCTCGTTATTCCCAATTTACCGGATCAAATTGGCCGACTCATTCTCTCGGGTGGCGAACCATTGATTGAATGGAAGAAGCTCACAGAGATTATTCGGGAGCTGAAAAAGCGCTACAAGGACAGAGTTCCCTTGTATCTTCAAACCAATGGCGACTTTCTCACCAAAGAAAAGCTGAAACACCTTCAAGAAATTGGTCTGGAACGCCTTGATATCACCAGCTTGGACCGCTTTCACAAACACAAAGGCTCCCGAGCGGACGAACTGGCAAATCTCATGCAGGACTCTGGCTGGATCAATCTGGAAAATACTCCTAAAGCTGAAGAGAGTCGTAGTTTGCGTTTCAAGATGTGGGGAGCCAATGAGGACATTTGGCTTGGTGGCAACTGGGCTCGAGGTCGTGCAATGAAAAACGGTCATGCCCTTCTCAATCCTGAGCATAATTTCTGCAGCCTGTGGTCGGGAGCCAAGGGTTTTTTGGGTGGAGAAAGTCAGGAAGTTCATATTCAACTTTATCGCTTGTACCCCTGCTGTCCTACAACAGCCTACAGCCTTGGCGATGTAAGAAATAACTCTGTGGAAAGCCTCCTGGCCAATGCTTCCCAGGAACCCGCTTATCAGACCCTCAACAAAGCCGAGATTGAAAGTTTGGGAGCTCGTGAAGGCCTCAGCAAAGAGTTCATCCAGAACAGAATCCAGATATTGGGTGATGTTTGCCTCTGGTGTGATGAGTACTTTACCCAATACTACAAGGGTGAAAAATCCGATCTCAGAGCCGATTTGATTACAAAATAGGCCATAACCATGCATTTTCCTTGAACTTTTGTTTCTGCCTGATTAAGCTTAACTTAGGGAGAGTACAAGGTATGAGCAAACGAGATCCAGATCGCACAGCACAAAAGATTCTAGAAGCGGCATTCACTGAATTTGCAGACAAGGGTTTTGCAGGAGCAAGAGTCGATGAGATAGCCAAAGTTTCCGGGGTCAACAAACGAATGATTTATTATTACTTCCAAAACAAGGAAGGACTCTACGAAGCGATCCTGAAGATGACCTTCGCTTCCAAGCGTGAGGCAGCTCGCCAGGCCCCTACGGACCCACTGGAGTTGCTCGAGCATTACACCAATACAGCCTTTCACGACCGCGACTTCATTCGTTTACTTCAATGGGAAGCGCTCGGGTGGGAACATCGTCCAGTAATCGATGAGGAAGAGAGACGCAAAACATTTCTAGTTACGCGTGAGAAACTGATTAAGATGCATGAGATGGGAATCATCCCTGAAGAACTTGAACCCAAATTCATCCAGTTTGTGTATGTGGCCATGACCTGGTTTCCAACAGCCTTTCCTCAACTCGCCCGCATGATCACGGACGGCGACTCCAGCACTGAGGAATACCAAAAGGATTACCTGGATTTTCTTCACAAGCTCACCTGCAAAATCATCAGCTTGCCGGAGTAGTCCAACCTGGCTTTGATAGTAAGGGTTCTAGTTCTCACCCAGTTAAGTCCGTAAGCTAAGAGCAATTCTTGCTTCTCGAAGGATTAAGTTGAACCGCTTATCAAGGTCAATTTGGTGACTGCTACAACCTAGCCTCAAAAGCATTAGGCTTTCCTAAACCCCTAAGTTTCCACCAGATCAGTTTTCTCAGGATTCGAAAGAGAATTTTGTTCGTTTTGAAATGATGTGCTTCTGTAGTTGGTTTCATCAATGCTGATTTTGTGTGTACATTTCCCAGCACAGGCCCGAAGTCCTGATCGAGACTTTGCCTTTCTTTAACAAAACTGTGAATCAAACCAAGGAATGGTGATCCCTTGCCAAGAGTATTTCCAATGGGAGTTTTGCAACAGTCGCAGTACCAGCGCTGCAAGCCTCCCTCCTTCAAATTGAGGAATTTGACCTGCTCTTGACCCTCCTGAAACTGAAGCTTCCAAATGGGAATCTGAATAATGTCAGTGCCACCGGCTTCGTTTAAAACATCACAAGAATTGGAAGTGGGCTCCTGGGTTCCAGCCAGCTCATCGAGCTGATTGGAGAATTTCTGGCAATCGCCACAATAGCAGACTATTCGATTGCCCTCTCCTCGCGAGAAACCTTGAACACTGGCCTTTACCATTGAGCAGGCACACTGCAAGGAAATCTCATTCATTGTTGCTCAACAAACCCAATCGATCTCTTTGATGACCAATCCGGATTTAAGGAATCCTAGAGAGTGTCCATGAGAACTCTTGCTCGACCATAGAAAGCAGACTTTTCTTTCAAGTCTTGAAGAACTTCCTTGGCTTTTGCTTCTTGACCGGCTCCCACCAGAGAGCGAGCGTAATCATAGCAAACCTGATCATGCAGGATTTCGGAGACTGCTTTAATCTTGTCTGCCTTTCCCTCCAGCATGGATTTGTAGATCTCGTTGGCCTGAGCAAATTCCTTGGAATCCAATTTATAGGCCGCCATTTCAAGCTGTCCAATTTCACCTTCTGCAGCATTTTCACCAACGGACTCAAGTGCGAACTTGTCACTTTGCAGTTGGTAATTGAATTCGATACTGGCATTACTCTCATTGCGAACATAGTAAACAAGAAGTTTACGGGCAGTGAGCTTGCCTCCATCCAGACTAGCTTCTCCTTGAGTCAAATCAATAAACTCCTTGCCATCAAAACTCAAATCGCGAAATTGCCCATCCACAATACGAAAAGCCTCCAGTCGCAGGATCTGTCCCGCCTTGTTGTTTCTCCACAAAAGCAAAACGACCCCTACGCTCTCGTCGTAAACGTAGCGCTCCAGTACAAAATCCAATTGAGTGGAAATTTCAGTCTCACCAGACTCACTGGAAGCAAAGACCTTTCCTTCATATTCAAGATACTGAGGGTTCTTTAACTCTTCCGAATAACTCAAAGTGATACCCGACATCTCCCCAAGATTTCGTCTATCCTCAGCGAGAAGATTGAAAGTCGACAAACAGAACAAACTTATAATCAGAATCCAGTTTTGCATGATTTTTTCCTTCGATTGAATTTAATTTACCCTGGCCAGGATGTTGTCTGCATAGGTTCGCGATTCAGCACTACCGCTACTCCCGCCATTATAAAACATCAGAGCTTCTCGAATACTGTCTCCGTTGTTCGTCATTCTATCATTAAGCATGATAGCAATCCCTTTCAGATTCTCACCGGGATCATAGTGATTGATATTGTACTGAACTGTCGCAGTTCTTGAGAGAAACTGCCCAAATCCAAAGGCTCCCTGATTGGAAGCCACTGGGATAAAATTTCTCCAGTGAGTCCTTCCGCTTTCAGTAGTCATCAAGGAATCAATCAAGGGTCGTCGCTGAGCAGCAGGCAGGGCCGTGAGCTCATTGGCAGCCTCATCAATCCATCCATTGAATAGTTCAGGTGTTTCATCACGACTGATTGTAGGGTGATCCGAATACCTTTCCAAAGCTGTACCCAATAGTTGATACTCTTCGAAGATATATTCTTTCATGGTCTTACTTTCCGTTTGACCCTGGGCTGCAATTCGATCATTTAGACCGATCCCCTGGCATCCATTTCCTGAGGCACCTGAGTACGGACGATCAAATCGCTTGTAAGTCAAACCATTACACAATCCAGCCAGAGCTGCTTCATAACTAAGGTTATGATAGCTACCTGGACCCATCAAACCCATCCCGTGAAGTATTGTTCTGGCATTTTGTTCGTTAATCTCGTCAGCAGAACTGATGTTTAATCCACCGATGGGATTGCCGTTGCCTGTGTAGGGAATTGTCTCTCTGGTATTTGGCTGAGATGGAGTATCTTGCCCACCTTGATTATCAGGAACAACCGTTTGAGGTGGCTCTTCTCTCACATCATGCCAGTTACGATCTGTTTGAGAAGCCTGTCGTTTCATCGCCTTCTTCTTGTCAGCGCATCCAGTAAGAGAAAGCAAAGTTGTGCTACTTACCAACAAGAGTAATAATATCCGAAGCATAGGAATCAACCTTTTTTGAAGGGTTCTATATTATTGTAAGGGAAGAATGCAGATTTTTTCCAGAAACCTTGACAGTTTTTTTAAGTGACAAGCAAGAATACCCCTCAACGCGCTCTGGTTTTTGCAATTATTGCCAACCTTTTGTGGTCAAGTTCCTATACTTTCCAGGAGATCGCCAGTGAATATTTCCCGTTAACACTGATCCTTTTTCTACGATTCTCGATAGCAAGCCTGTCCACATTTTGCTTTTTGATTCTCATTGGTCTCTCAATAAAACTGGAAAAGAGCTCATTATTGAAAGTCTTTGCACTTTCCTTTCTCGTGTATTTGCTGGCGCCTCTTTTTCAAATCTTTTCGATTCAAAATATTGGTGCTATCCATGCAGGCTTGTTCATTGCAGTTGAGCCTCTTTTTGCCATTTTGATTAGTCTCGTAGTCTTGAAAGAAAGTTGGAGTAAAAGCCATAGCCTGAGCCTTGCAATTATTTTGACTGGTCTCCTGGCCCCTGTCCTGTGGGAAGGAAGTGCTTTTCTTGATTTGAAGCTCCCCTTCCTATTGATGTTACTCGCTGCATTGTTTCTTGAAGGCTTGCAGGGACCCATCCTAAAACCCTTGATGAACAAGGGCGAACACCCTTTACTGCTTGGCGCCTACGCCTATCTCGGTGCTAGTCTTCTCTCTATCCCATCGATGGTATTGGCGGGGAATGATATCAACTCTATGGTTACCAGCCTGAATTCAGCCAGCACCATTGAACTTTTCTCCCTGTTTTATCTCGGCTTCTTTTGCACCACAATTGCCTATGGGCTCTGGTATCTCGCCTTTGAATCCATGGAAGTTTCTCACGCCAGTATGGTGATCTATATTCAACCCATCAGCTCTACTTTGATTGCCAGTTTGATTCTCTCCAGAACACCAAATCTGACTGAATGGATCAGTTTGCTGATTTTAGGCCTGGGATTAGCTCTCTTCTTTTCGCTGGAAAAACGAACACTGAATCCCTAAACTTTAGAATTCAATGGGGAAACTGTAGAATGTGGCCGCACAGAAGAAGGGAGCCACTGATGAGTTTGGACAAAGTTAAAGGATACGCCTCTGATGTAAGGGATCAGTATCGGAGTCAACTGGGTGAAATGGTATCGATTCCCAGTATTTCCGCACGAGAAGAAAATCGAAAAGATTGTTTTCGAATGCTGGAGTGGGTTGGGGCTTTCACCGAATCTATGGGCTTAAAACCACGAATTGTGGAAACAAAGGGTCATCCGGCTTTTGTAGCAAGCCTGGAAAACGATCCGTCACTGCCCTGGATTACCCTATACAATCACATGGATGTCCAGCCAGCTGATGAACCTCAATGGGTCACCTCTCCCTTTGAACCGATCCTGGAAGAAACTCGTGTGATTGGTCGAGGAAGTACAGACGACAAAGGCCCCGCTCTTTCCATACTCCACGCAATCAAATTCTTGAAAGACAACAACATCCCCTTCCCCAATGTTCAAGTCGTGTATGAAACAGAAGAGGAAATCGGTTCTCCTTTTTTCGGTCAATTCCTCGATGACAATCAGGACCTTCTGAAAAACCCGCAATCTATTCTTGTAAGTGACACAATTTTTGAAGGTGAGAATCCCGCAATAACCTACAAACTCAAGGGTATGGTACGAATGGAAATCGAGCTCAAGACCGGTTCGAAAGATCTTCATTCAGGTATCTTTGGTAACGGTGTTGTTAATCCGGTGAGCCTGCTCATTCATGCTCTGGGTACCTGTACAGACAGGGATGGGAAGATTCAGATTGAAGGAGTCATGAAAGATGTTAAGGAACTCACGCAAAGAGAGCTGACAGAGCTTGCCAAAGTAGCTCAGGCTTTTGATCTGGAGAAGTTTCGAAATGATTCGGGTGGAGCAACTCTGTATACCTCTGATCCAAAAGAGATTTTATCCCGAACCTGGCACGAACCTACTTTTGAGATTCATGGTTTTGAGGGAGCTCAGTGGGAACCGGGAGTTCTCAAATCTGCAATTCCCTATCACGTGAAAGCCAAAGTCAGCATGCGACTGGTTCCTGGACAGGAACCTGATCAAGTGGTGCAAGCGGTTCAGGAACATCTCAAGAAGTTTCACCCTGACATTGTTGTTCACTCTCTTGGTGGTCAAAAAGCCAGTTTCACTCCTTTGAGTGAAGCTATCTTTGAATCTGCAATCGAAGCCTGCAATTATGGATTTGGACGAAAGCCGCTATTTGTGGGATGCGGCGGAACCATCGGTGCTATCCCTCAATTCCAGAGGGTTTACCCAAAGGCTCCAGTTGTTCTAATCGCACAGAGTCTAATGTCTGATGGCTATCATGCTCCTAATGAAGAGTTTCAACTCATCCAGGGTGAGCGCGGTATCGCCACAATGGCCAAGTACATTCATTCTCAACTATAGTAAACAGGGAGAGTCGCCGCCAAAGATGACAGCAACAGCTTCAGTAATTTCAAACAGACGCCACAAAGCTGACAGCAACAGAAAAGGGAAACCCAAACTGGTGAGCAAAACTGACATCAAGGGCTACAGGAAGCGCAGACTGCCTGTCAAAGACTGACATCAAGAGCTAAAGGAAACGCAGACTGGCGGTGAAAAGCTGACATTAAGAGCTATGCAAAACTACTCGGAGAGAGCTTGATCCCAGTAGAACTCAATCACATAACCGTCGGGGTCCTCACACGCAAAAGAGCCCCAACTTCCATGATGCCGTAATTCTTCAGTGAACAATTCCGAATAAAGGGAGCGACCGGATTTTTGAATCCCTGCAAGCTCCTCATGATTGTCGACTCGAAAACCAAAATGGACTCCGGGTGGCATTTCAGGCCTTTTGCTCACTGGAGTCAAAGCAAGATCAAAACCTTCTTTATTTTGAAGAAAAATCAGTTCAGGACCATAGCTGACTTTGAAACTAAAGCCCAGAGTCCTCGTGTAGAACTCCTGACTCTTGTCCAGGTCAGTGACCAGTAAGTGGAGATGATTGAGTCTCATAAAAGACTATTCAGCAGGTAGAAGTTCTCCCTGACTCTCAAGAAAGTCTTCAATATGGTCAATGTAAAGATCAATTTTGTGCCATTTGCCGATACTTCCCTGCAACTCTTCGCCTTCTCCATTGAGAATAGTCATAGCCTGATTGGAGTAGAAACTTCTCTCCTTTTCACCCTCTTGTGAAGGAGCATCCTTACCATTGAGTTGTGAGTACAAATCCTGCATATATTTCCACTGGGAAGATTCGAACAGACTACCCATATCGCTAGGACTTGCATCAGGTCGAATTCCCATCCACACTTTAGCCAAAGACGGCATCGGTAGAGCCGGAGACTCTTCTGGATTTTGGTTTTTGATCATTTCCTTCCACAGGGCTTTGACTTCCTCGGGGTCCGGATCTTCAAATTCGCTTTCTGTGTCCTGGGAGGACAGATCTTGCTCGTTCGGTACAAGCTTCACATGCTTGCCAAAATGTCGATAGGCAAAGAACCAGGGAGGTAGGTGAGGAACAATGTCCTTGCTAATCGCTACTCTTCGGTAGTCATAATCTCCAAACTTGTTTGCTCCGGATCGATTGGTGATTCTAGGTTGCCCAAAACTAACTACTTCAAGGTTATTATGGCCAAAATCCTGAAGATAAAGCCCCAAAATCAGTGCAATGGATCCTCCAAGCGAATGTCCGGTAATCTTGGTTTTGTATTCAGGATTGATGTTGAAAACCCCATCCCAGAAAACCTCGCGTGAAGCTTCATAAAAACCTTTGTGGAGTTTGATATCCAACCACATGTCCTTAACCTTCCAGAACATGAAATCCACAATCCAGTTGGTGATATTGCTGGAACCACGAACAACAATCAACTGCTCCCGCTTTTCATCATCCTTGACTACAAAGAACTTCACTTTGGTGTGTTTGGTTTCACTGATGTATGCGGTTGGAAATTGCTTAAGAATCTCGGCGTCGCTTTGAGCTACCAGTCTGCAGTAATGGGCGTATCGAAGCAGCTCTCGCCACTGAGCGTATTTGTTGGGTTCATCACTTAGAACGACAGCACTGGACGAACCGCTACCTGCCCCCATTTCGATGGTTCGAAATTGTGGATCTACAGCGTGAACAGGATGCAACCAACATAGACTGCTCACCAAAACAAGAATACAGGATCTCAAAGCTTGCTTCATAATTACCCCTTGCGACAGAAAGTACTACGAAAACAACATACAAATTGTTGCATACATTTCTGTGAAAAGTCGCTGGCCGAACAACTTTTGTCGAAGCTTAGGACATTCGATTGCGAAAACCCAGAAATAAAAGCAACTGGGCCAGAAAATAGCTCCCCAGAACCAGAATATCCCGAAAGGGAATTGTCCCAACAAATTTGTCCCAACCCAGCAAACTGTCGGACAATACGAAGAGCCAGGCACCCCAGACGAGCATCCCAGATCCCCTCTTTCTCGAACTTGCTCTACTCGAAGCCACCTGAGCCATCACCAGCAAACAGAGCATATACGCAAAGACAGGTACTTTCAGTGAACCCGATGCTGCAAGCACCCTGGGTACAACCAGAGCAGCGTAGCCAATCAAAAAGACTAAATTGATTACTGCAGGCTCTTCCTTTTCAAGTCCAAAAAAACACACAATAAAGAAAACATGTGCTGTCAAAAAGGCAAGAAGACCGGGAATAAAGATGTCCCCGGGAAGCATGAGAAAGATGTCTCCCAGTAAGCTAAAGAAGAGAGCTAGGAAAAAAGTGGGAAAAAACTGAGACAGTTTTTCCCTGTTCATTATGCTGGCAAGCATTAGTAATATCAGACATAGCGGCTTGGTAAGGTAAACGAGCGCAGGGATGCCCTGACTCGCACCGAGGATGCACATGAACGCTGCAAGCAGGTAAAACACTATCAATAGATTCATAATAACAAGTCCACCAATTCAAACTGAACCAGAGCCTCTTTTTGATAGCTGCCCAACTCAAACTTCCGTCCCTTTTTCCATCCGATTTCCCAATGATCGGGCAAGTCAAAATCAGGAATCTTAAGCTCATCTCCTGATAACTTGGACACAGCCTGGTGGATCAAAATGTTCTCCTGAAACAACGCCAATCCACCATCGGATTCCTGTTGCGACTGAACATTCCCAAGCGCTTGCATTTCATGCTCCTTGCCTGGATTCAAAGCCGAGTCAGAATAACTGAAGGCATAGTGGGCTCCAGTCTTCTTTCGATCACTCAATAGTTCCTTCACATGTGCCAATGTTAGACGGGAACCCAGCTTCATCTTATGAAAAACAGGTGCAAGCAAGGTGTAAGGACGGGCTCCCAGTGAAAGGACAGAAGCAAATTCCGTTCGAACCAAAAAGACTCCATCGGGAAAGGCTTTCGTAAACTCATTGTCCTGAATCACAATCCTG
>Ga0181584_10000006_pt1 | contig 102453 bp, 90 predicted proteins | sample 071ome_30_FD_132462 | JGI IMG/M metagenome (GOLD analysis project Ga0181584, IMG submission 132462) | Coastal salt marsh microbial communities from the Groves Creek Marsh, Skidaway Island, Georgia - 071406AT metaG (megahit assembly) | ecosystem: Environmental > Aquatic > Marine > Intertidal... | reverse complement strand
TGTCCTGGACTTGTCCATTAACCAGCATGGATTCCTAAACCCTGGAAAGAATCAGACTGCCGTTGGTTCCACCGAACCCGAATGAATTGCTCATAACAGCATCAATGGATGTCTCCCTGGCCGAACCAGGCACATAATCGAGGTCACAGCCCTCTCCGGGTTCATCCAGATTGATGGTCGGAGGTATTACATTTTCCAGCATACTTTTGATGGAAAATATTGCTTCAACGGCACCGGTTGCTCCAAGGGAGTGACCGATCATGGATTTGATTGAACTTACTGCCACATTGCCGCCATCGCCACCAAACACCTGCTTTATCGCCATGGTCTCAGCTAGATCCCCAGCCTGGGTCGAGGTGCCATGGGCATTGATGTACTGGACCTGGTCAGGATTAAAGCCAGCATCATTCAGGGCATTTTTCATACAGGCTGCAGCACCGTTACCACTCTGTGAAGGCGATGTAATATGGAAGGCATCACCACTCATGCCAAAACCGGTCACTTCAGCGTAGATGCTCGCCCCCCTTTTACGTGCTGCTTCAAATTCTTCCAGGACGACAACACCTGCGCCGTCGCTAAGGACAAAGCCATCACGATCGGCATCCCAAGGACGACTGGCTTCTTCCGGATTATCATTGCGGGTTGACAATGCTCTTGCAGCACAGAAACCGCCCAGGCCTGCCTTGGAGATCGGTTTTTCAGCACCACCGGCAAGCATTGCATCTGCATCACCAAAAGCAATCATTCTGGCAGCCAGGCCGATACAATGAGTACCAGTAGTACATGCGGTCGCAATGGCCAGGTTTGGTCCCTGTAAATTGAATTCTATGGACAGGGTGCCTGACACCATATTGACAATAGAGCCTGGTACGAAGAACGGGGAAATTTTTCTTGGGCCGCTTTTGTTGATCAGTTCGACAGTATTTTCGATATTGGAAATACCACCGATACCTGAACCGATAGCCACACCAATTCGGAGAGGAGGATAATCATCCTCTGAAAGCCCGGAATCGGCCATGGCCTGCTTTCCTGCGGCAACACCATAATGAAGGAAGGCATCCATCCGCCTGGCTTCCTTGAGAGGCATGTATTGTTCGACATCAAAATCCCTGATTACACCACCAAAACGGGTGCTGTAAGCTGAAGCATCGAATTCCTCAATGGCACTGATGCCGCTTCTACCTTCCTTGAGTCCTTTCCAGGTATCTTCTACGTTATTTCCCAGTGGGGTCAGCGCCCCCATACCAGTAACGACAACTCTTCTTCTCGACAACGGTAAACCCTCTGGAACTGTTTGTTCGGCGACTAACTATACTGAATAATTCAGGAAGTGAACATGGTACAGGCAGGCCAAAATCGCCACATCGGCCTGCAAATATGCCAGACAATAAAAAAGCTACTTCCGGTAATCCGGAAGTAGCTTTGTAATACGGTTAACGTATTTGTCTTACAGATGCTCGTTAACGTAATCGATCGCTAACTGAACAGTTGTAATTTTTTCGGCTTCTTCATCAGGAATTTCAGTTTCAAATTCTTCTTCCAGTGCCATAACCAGTTCAACTGTATCGAGGGAGTCTGCACCCAGATCCTCAACGAAAGATGATCCACTGTTCACTTCTTCTTCTTTGACTCCGAGTTGTTCAGCGACAATCTTTTTGACTCGTTCTTCAACGCTACTCATATTTTCCTAGCTCCTGGTAGACAATGGTTGTTGCAAATTCTGTTTTAAAAAATTCAGTGTAATATGTTTTTAGCACTTTTGGTCAATCGGGCCCCTCCCGATATTCCGCGAAGTTTACCGTAACTTAATTAATTATGTAATCTTAAAAACCCGATTATTTTTCCTAAAAAAAACACTTCCAAACAGGTGATTTAATTTGGCAGATTCAGGAATTATCCCATATACATTCCACCGTTGACATGGATTGTCTCACCAGTGATGTATCCTGCTTGATCTGACGCAAGAAATGACACAACAGAGGCAATTTCTTCGGGCTGACCATAACGACCCATTGGAATTTTACCCAGCAGCGCCGCAGTCTGGTCTTCCCCAAGATCTCGGGTCATATCCGTATCAATAAAACCTGGTGCTACACAGTTAACGGTAATGCCACGAGAACCTATTTCCATAGCCAGGGCTCTGGAAAAGCCCTCAAGCCCTGCCTTGGCTGCTGCATAATTCGACTGCCCAACATTGCCGCTTGAGCCGACAACCGAACTTATACTGACAATCCTGCCCCAACGGGACTTCGTCATGCCCCGAACCAGGGCTTTTGACATGCGAAATATCGAGCCCAGGTTTGTATTGATCACCTGGTCCCATTCATCGCCTTTCATCCGCATGAGAATGTTGTCACGGGTTATACCGGCGTTATTGACAAGGATCTGGGGAGCCCCATAATCAGCCTGCACAGCGGAGACAAAGTCCTGTATTGAAGTTTCAGAGGAGACATCCAGGCAATAGCCTTTCCCGCTGACACCAGCTTCCTTGAGATAGTCAGTGATTTTCTCAGCCCCTTCCGGGCTCGTAGCAGTACCCAGAATTATGGCGCTCTTGCCAAGTTCCAGGGCGATTGCCTTGCCAATACCACGGCTAGCGCCAGTGACCACTGCTATTTTCCGGGTGTCATCATTCATAGAGTATTCCACTGTTTATTCCTGGGAAAGGGCGTCGTTCAGTCCAGCAGTTTCATTGATCGAAAGGACAGCCATTTCTGGCACAATACGTTTATTGAGGCCATTGAGAACCTTACCTGGACCAATCTCCAGGACTCTGGAAATCCCAGCATCGGCAAATTTATTGATCGTGGCAACCCAGGGCACGGGATTGAATATCTGGTTTACCAGATTTTCCCTGATCCTGTCAGGCGATTCAGGTGTTTCGAGCCCAAAATTTTGCATAACAGGTATTTCAGGCGTGCTCAGCGCAACCGCTTCAAGGTCTGTGGCAAATTGCTCTGCAGCAGGTTTCATCAGGATGGAATGGAAAGGAGCACTGACCGGTAGTGGGAGTGCCCGCTTGGCCCCTGCCGCCTTGCATAAATCCCCGGCTCTGGCTACAGCACCCGTATGCCCGGCAATAACGACCTGCCCAGGTGAATTAAAGTTAACAGCAGCTACTTCCTCACCCTGGCGGGCTTCATCACAGGCTGCAACGATCTTGTCATCTTCCAGGCCGACAATTGCTGCCATCGCGCCAACACCCAGGGGAACCGCATTTTGCATATAGAGCCCCCGCTTCTGAACCAGGCCGACAGCATCAGTGAAGGCCAGCACACCAGCACAAACAAGCGCTGAGTATTCCCCCAGGCTGTGTCCGGCAACCAGGTCCGGTGCGCCTCCTCCCTGTTCATTCCAGAGCCGCCAGATTGCGACAGATGAAGTTAGAATGGCGGGCTGGGTGATGTGGGTTTTCGACAGTTCCTCTGCAGGCCCTTCCTGGATGAGTTTCCAGAGGTCGTAACCGAGCACCTCACTGGCCTCGGTAAAGGTGGACTGCACGGAGTCGAATTGCTCCGCCAGTTCCGAGAGCATGCCTACTTTCTGAGAACCCTGGCCGGGAAATATGAATCCTGTCTTAACCGCCTGCATAGTCTAAACCCCTTTTTTAAATCCGCTACTGGCAACTTGGCAAAGTTTTTCACGTATAAAGCAAAAAGCAGCCCCAAGGGAGCTGCTTTCAGTTTACCGCTGATACTCACAGTCATATGACTGCAGGTCAGGCATGTCAGTCGTCGCTGTTGCGAACAATCTGACGGCCCTTGAAAAATCCATCAGGAGTCATGTGATGGCGGCGATGCCTTTCACCGGTTTCCTGGTCAGTAGAGATTGTAGTGGCGCTCAGCGAATCGTGGGTACGGCGCTTGTTACGCTTGGAGCGTGTCACTTTGTTCTTTTGTACGGCCATGATTATTTACCTCGGTAATAAACTATTCAATGCTGGGCTAATTGCCCTCTTTATTCGAATCCGGCTTTGACTCCTCCCGGCTTTCTTTTGTCAGCGCCTTTTTAAGCTCTTCCAGAGAATCCAGTCCCTTGATATTGCCCTGTTGACTCACAGCCTTTTCCGCCTTTTCCCGGAGTACATTGAGCTTTTCACTGCAGGCAAGGTCATCATGGGCTGCAACTATTGGCAGACTCATGATGAGTTCATCCTCGACAACCGTCATCAGTTCAAGTTTCCCATCATCACATACCACTAAGTCCAGGTTGTCATGATGCTCAGCCATTTTTTGCCCAATTCTGACGGCGTCTTCCTCGTCTTCGGCGATATATAGCCTGAACGTGGTTGTCAGGTGAACATCCACCGTGTCCAGACATCGCTGGCACAGCATCCTGACATCTGCAGCTGCTTCCCCTGCCAGTGCGCAAAGGCCTGACTCATCTCTGGAGAAACTTAAAAAAACCTCTGCCTGGCCATGGTTATCATTCAGGTACTCACCCAAACGCAGGAGTTTTGCAAGAGGTATGGTGCTGTTTATTGTTCCATTTCCGTGACACAATTTGCGTGGTGCAACACGTTCTGGAAACGGGTCAATCGACATAGGCGCGCATAATATGCATCAAGGCCCTCGCTGTCAAAGAAAATTAGCGATTTTGTGTCCAAAGCTATTGATTATACTTGGTTTGTTATGAAACTCGTGCTCGCATCTACTTCCCCATATCGGTCCAGGATTCTGGAACAACTCGGTATTCCTTTTGTGACTGACAATCCTGGAGTCGATGAAACCGCTATGCCGGGTGAGACCATGCCTGAATATGTGACCCGGTTAGCCCTTGAAAAAGCCAGAGCAGTAGCCAGCAGACATGAGGATAGCCTGATAATTGGTTCAGACCAGGCCTGCTCAATCGGGGGCATTATCATGGGTAAACCGGGAACTGAAGAAGCTGGTGTCAAACAATTGAAGATGTGCAGTGGAAAATGGCTGGAATTTCGTACTGGCCTGGCCCTGATCAATACCAGATCCCGGTCGGAAAACAGTGTGGCCGAGCCATTCAGGGTCAAGTTCAGACAACTGGTGGAACAGGAGATCAGGGCTTATATAAAACGCGACAGGCCCCTGGACTGTGCCGGTTGTTTCAAGGTTGAAGCGGCAGGCATCACGCTTTTCGACGCCCTTGAAGGCCGCGATTACAACACATTACTTGGACTGCCCATGATCGCTCTTGTTGACATGTTAAGAAGCGAGGGAATCAATCCCCTGCTTTGGCAAGAATGCTGATAGCATCCTCAAACTGCCTGTCATAAGGGGCTGAAAGCGTCACTTTCCTGCCGTTTCCCGGATGCGTAAAGCTCAACTGTGCTGCATGCAGACAAAGGCGCTTGATTCCCAAGGTCGCGTATTTTGCAAGAACCTCGTCGGAAGCGTATTTTTCATCCCCGATTATCGGGCAACCAGCAAGACTTGTATGGACACGTATCTGGTGGGTGCGCCCGGTAACAGGCATGGCCTGTATGAGTGTTGCCCCGGCGCATTCCTTAAGTACATCAAAGCGCGTCACAGCCGGTTTGCCTTGTTCAGACACACTGACAAAACGTTCACCACCGCGTGGCTGATGCTTTTCCAGTGCGGCATTGACTTCCCTGATATGGGAAGGCCAGTGTCCATTAACCAGCGCATAGTAGGTCTTGGTGACTCCACCATGCCGAAACTGATCAGTTAGTTGCTGCAAGGAACGGTTATTCTTGCTTAGCAGGAGGCAGCCAGACGTGCCCTTGTCTATTCGGTGTACCAGTTCCAGACCTTCCAGTTCGGGATACATATATCGCAACGATTCAATCAGGGCTGTTTTTACACCAGTCCCCCCATGTACCGGCAGGCCTGAGGGCTTGTTGAGCACCATCAGATCGGGGTCATCCAGGAGAATTGCCTCATTCAGCACAGTTTGCAATGCCACTGCTGGCGGCAGCATGTCCTGTTTTTCGGCAATGCGAACTGGTGGGATACGAACCAGGTCACCTGTACAAATCTTGTAATCCGGCTTAACCCGTTTTTTATTGACCCGCACTTCACCCTTTCTTATGATCCGGTAGATTCTCGATTTAGGCACTCCTTTTAGTCGAGCAAGTAGGAAATTGTCCACGCGCTGACCAGCCTGGACCTCAGTGACTTCAAGAAAACTGACCCCTGATCCGGGAGTCTGACTTTTGGCAGGGGTACTGTTCAAAACAAATTCACATGCTCAAAATTGCGCAGTATACAGTGCTTTCACCTGCACGTGATGTAACAAAATGCAGTGATGAAGAGAGTGCTTCTGAGTTACTGGAATAAAATACTGTAAATCATTGAAGATATTAAATTTTACTGATATATTCGCCCTTCCTACTGTACGTGGCATGCCTATAAAAGCCGTCACACAGGAGTGAAAACAGGGAATAGAAAATATCTGCAAAAGGACTTTGTCGTAGCGTGTAACCCGGATAAGCCGGCACGCCGAATAGAGAATTTCAGATAACTGCAGTCCTGGCTACATACCAGACCTGCAGAAAGTAACAGGATAAAACGCAAAATTCTAAGAAAGTAAGAGAAACAAGGGCCGGGCCTTGCAATCAAGCCGGCAACGAAAGTAATGACGAGCCCTTCGGGGCATATTTTATAAATCCCGAAAAGTCGGGTAAGAGATACTAAAGAAGCCTGGATCAGAATCCGGGGACCTGGACCAGCGAAATACTGGTGACCGGCTAGACCGGAGGAAGAGATGGTCCCCAGCAGGAATCGACCTACAGGAGCTTCAATCCAAGAACATAATTCCACCTGCAAGGTGGCTGGAGACTGATAGCAATTGATTGGTGGCCCAAGGGCCACAGGCAGAATTGCAAACATTTTGGCCTGAGCCAAAAAACAAGGATAGAAGAATTTGCAGACACAATGTCTGCAGCATAACTGTATATTTGAGATGACCGGTTTTTATCGGCTCCAAATTCAGCAGTTACACAAAAACTGATAAGAAACATGAACTGCCTGGCAGGTACCCCGCCACCGATTTCTGACTAAAGCAGATCGGGGCAATGTAAACCACAAGACAGGCAGGACCACCGTCGGAGCACAGCCCGGCAACACCAGATCAGTGCTGCAGAAGTATGTCTCACTTCACTTTGGAGTAAGCTCACCCCATCATAGCTTCATTTCTGTCACAACTTTATGATATTTATCAATAGGTTGTAAGACAAAGCTAATCCTCTTTATAAAGTATCTCTGCCCTGCTTTTCCAGTTTTGGAGCAGTAGAAAGCAGATGAAAAGAATGCTGATCAATGCAACTCAAAAAGAAGAGTTGCGTGTAGCCCTGGTCGATGGCCAGAGGCTTTATGACCTGGACATAGAAAACAGGGCCAGGGTCCAGAAAAAAGCCAATATCTATAAAGGGCGTATCACCCGTATAGAGCCCAGTCTCGAAGCCGCGTTTGTCAATTTTGGCGCCGACCGCCATGGTTTCCTTCCTCTCAAGGAAATCTCCAAAGAATACTTTACCAAGAAACCCTCTGAAATCAGTGGCCGCATCAATATCAAGGATGTTGTCGCTGAGGGCACCGAAGTTATCGTCCAGGTGGACAAGGAAGAGCGTGGCAATAAAGGTGCCGCTCTGACCACCATGATATCCCTTGCTGGACGCTACCTTGTGCTGATGCCAAACAACCCAAGGGCTGGCGGCATTTCCCGTCGTATCGAGGGTGATGACCGGGCAGAACTTCGTGATGCCCTTTCAAGCATCAATATTCCCGACGGTATGGGTACCATTGTTCGCACAGCGGGCGTTGGCAAAGCGCCTGAAGAGCTCCAGTGGGACCTGGACTACCTTCTGCAGTTGTGGACGTCTATCAAACAGGCTGCTGATTCAAAGGAAGCCCCCTTTCTGATTTTCCAGGAAAGTAATGTCATTATTCGCGCCATCAGGGATTACCTGCGTCAGGATGTTGGGGAAGTTGTTCTTGATACCCCTGAAACCTTTGAGGAAGCCAGGAACTTCATCCGCCAGGTCATGCCCCAGTTTGAAGAACGGATAAAACTTTATGATGGCAAGGTTCCGCTATTTACGAATTATCAGGTAGAAACCCAGATTGAAACGGCTTTCCAGCGGGAAGTTAAACTGCCTTCCGGTGGCTCCATTGTCATTGATCCCACAGAAGCCTTGATTTCCATTGATATCAACTCCTCCCGGGCTACCAGGGGTGCAGATATAGAAGAAACCGCATTGCACACTAATCTTGAAGCTGCTGATGAAATTGCCCGGCAGATGCGCCTGCGCGACCTGGGTGGACTGGCTGTAATCGACTTCATCGATATGATGTCTACCAAACACCAGAGGGAAGTGGAAAACCGCATGCGCGATGCATTGGCCATGGACCGTGCCAGAGTTCAGATTGGCCGTATTTCCCGCTTTGGCCTATTGGAAATGTCCAGACAGCGCCTAAGACCTTCCCTGGGCGAAACCAGTGGTATTGTGTGTCCACGCTGTAAAGGCCAGGGTACGATCAGGGACATTGAATCCCTTGCGCTTTCCATTCTCAGGATTATTGAAGAAGAAGCCAACAAGAACAATTCAAGGGAAGTCAGGGCTATAGTCCCCATAACCGTTTCTTCCTACCTGCTCAATGAAAAGCGTGAAGAGATCGCAGGCATTGAGAATCAGAGCAGAACCCGTGTCATTGTGGTCCCGAACCCTAAAATGGACACGCCTCATTATGAGGTCCAGAACATCACGGACGATACGGGTGATCGAAGCTATGAAATCCACACTGATGATGAAGAGGAAATCGATGAGTTTATGCCCAAGCAGCCTGAAACAATGGATAAGGCGGCGGTCAAGGCTCCTCACATAACTCCTCCTGTTACGCCAGCCCCGCAGCCGGTTGCCCAGGAAGAAAAGTCCACTGGCGGTATCCTCTCCAGTATCACTTCTGCAATTGGTAGTCTGTTTGGTGGAGCTTCAGCTAATGATGAACCAGCTCCCAAACAGAAAAAGGAAGAAGATAGTCGTAAGGAAACGGCAAGGAAAAGTGGGCGTAATCGCAAGCGTCCTGCAAAATCTGAACAGTCCCGTAAACAGGGTGGCTCAAGGAAAGCAGGCAATAAACAGAGTAAGCAAAGTGACTCATCTGAAAAGAGCAAGGAGACTAATTCCCAGAATAAAGACCGTAACCGCGATACGCAGGCCCGTAAGGATAATGATCATGGTGAAAACCCAAGAGGCAATGGTCGCAAACGTACCAGAGGCCGCGGCAAATCACCCCAGGATGAAAGCAAAAATCGGGATCAACAATCCACGACTGCTTCTTCGAATGAAACTGATGCATCATCTGAGAGCCAGGCAGACAGACCTCGCAAGCGGCCTTCTGAACAGAGACAGAAACAGAGTAAACCACGTCGTCGTGGCAACAGGGAAGAACTCAAGCAAGAAGTCTCAGTCGAGAATACCGCGGCGGTAAGTTCTGAAACGCAATCCTCGGGTCAGGTAGAAAACAAATCTTCCACGACTCCTGTGACAGAAAAATCTGATACCGCAGTGGCCACTGAAAAACCTGTAACTGAAAACAAGGCGCCGAAAGCACGAACAGAGAGGAAACCGAAAACGGAAAAGGTAGCTGATCAGACAGAGGGCAAGGATGAGAAAGCAGCCAAACCAGATAACAAACCGGAAGCTACGTCCGTCAGCCCAAATGCGGATAATAGTTCAGAAGACACTTCCAGTCAGTCCAGCTCAAAGCAGGTTCAACCCAGACAAAACAGAAGTAAAGCGGCTGAGAGTTCCCCTGCATCCAGTCCGGTTGACAGCACACCTGCCAAGGTCAAGGCACAAACCCAGGGCAAGCCGCCCCAACCCGCTGCAGACTCTTCTCCGGCAATCGTTTCCGGAGCCAGTACACCTGCCAGTAAAGACAAAGCGGAAACTGCGAAAAAGCCTGCAAGTGCAGCAACTTCTGAATCTCCGTCAGCAGTAACCGATCAGGCTGCGGCCCAGACTGCTGCACCGGTTAAGAAAAGGGAAAGGACACGCGCACCCAATGATCCAAGAAACAGGAAACGCCTGGAGTCCGGAGACCAAGCTGCAGAGGCAAAAACCTCAAGTATAAAGCCTGTTTCAGAGGCTACTCCCGTTCAGGATAAAGCTCCGTCGCCAGTCACCAATCAAACGGAAACGGTAAAAGTGGATCATGGGGCAACGTCCAGTGATGAAAAACCCAAAAATGTAGCGGATACACCTTCAGCCCAGACAGCTAACAATAAGGATTCCGCCACCCAGGAAACGCCTCCTCCGAAAGGAGACGCGAAACAAGGTTCTACCGAAGGGGAAAATCAGCCAGGAAACTGATACTAGTCCATTTTGTCGAACTGCAGGGTAAAATCAATAACAACATTGTTGTTGATACTCGGCAGTCCGGCAATTTCCCTTAATTCCTCGACACCTTCAGCAAGACCAAATGTATTGGCATGAACAATAAGAGGCTTTGAGAGTGTCACAAGAAGCCCCCCATCCTGTTGCCCTGTGATCAACAGGTCCAGCTCCAGGGGCTCGCTGACGCCATTGAGCTCAACAACTGCTTCATAAGAGATCGATCTGCTTTCACCGGGTGTCAGACTCCCCAATACCTCAGCGTCAGTATCTATGGAAACGGATGCGAGAGGAAAGCGGCTGACCTGGAACAGAATTTCCCGCATACGCTCGTTACGTATTTCAATCGCTGTATCCACACTGGCAAGCTGGATAGTTACAGTCGCCCTGCCTTCGTCGGAAATCCCACCAGAAAGCGCCCCGAAACTATTCACTTCAGAGACAGAAGCTGCCTTGCTTGTCACGTAATACAGACTCGAATTATCACCATCAAGGGACCACGATGCCTGGGCAAGGCCGGAAATAAATACAGTGGAAACAATCAACGTGCAGGTAGTAATTGTCTTGGCTATCAATGAAAAGTGGTTGATCAGGGACATGAAGCTCTCCTTGGAATATTGGCCCAACAGGTTGTCTCACCTGTCCGGGGTGATTTCTTCGGGAAATTATAAGGCTTGCTGACAGCAACGCCAGCATGGATTGCCATTACAGGTCAATACGATCAGCTTCAGAGAAGAGATTCAAGTTCCGGAAGTGTGTCAAAGAGATCTGATGTCAGCCCATAATCAGCAACCTGAAATATGGGCGCTTCAGGATCACTGTTGATTGCTACAATGATTTTACTGTCTTTCATACCAGCCAGATGCTGAATTGCACCGGAAATACCAACGGCAATATAAAGATCAGGAGCAACAATTTTTCCGGTTTGCCCGACCTGGAGGTCATTTCCGACATAACCGGCGTCAACTGCGGCTCTGGATGCCCCAATAGCAGCACCCAGTTTATCGGCAATTTTTTCGAGAAGCTGAAAGTTATCAGCACTCCCCAGTCCCCGCCCGCCTGAAATGACAATACTGGCGGCGGAAAGCTCCGGACGTTCACTACTGGACAGACTTTCACTGACAAAAATACTTTTATCCTGTTCTATCACCGTATCAAGCGTTGTTATTTCTGCCTCGCTGCCATCGCAGGGTGCCTGTTCAAAAGCTGAGGTCCTGACCGTGATTACTTTGATGGCATCGTTACACCTGACAGTAGCCAGGGCATTTCCTGCATAGATAGGACGAACAAAAGTATCAACGGATTCAACACCTAGAATGTCAGAGACCTGCGCGACACCCAGTAATGCAGCTACTCTGGGCATTATGTTTTTGCCGGTTGTTCCGGCAGATGCCACGACGCCAGCATAGTTAGCGGCAGCATCAGCGATCAGCGGAGCGACAGCTTCAGGAAGCTGGTTGGCATAGACCGGGTTGTCTGCAATGAGAACCCGGGATACAGCAGCATATTTTCCGGCCTCCCCTGCTACGGCCTCGCATCCCTCACCAGCTACAAGAACTTCTACAGTATTTCCCATCTCCGTGGCTGCCTGAATGACAGCCCCTGTCACAGGATTCAGGGTTTCATTATTATGGTCTGCAATGACTAGAATTTTCATAAAAATACTATGTTCCTGCTTACTGTTCAGGGAATAACCTTTGCTTCATTCCGGAGTTTCTCGACCAGCTCCTCAGTACTGGCCACCATGATACCGGCTTTTCTGGCGGCAGGTTCTTTTACGGACAGCACCTCTAGACTATTGCTTAACTCAACACCCAGATCAGAGGGTGTGACATGTTCAACAGGCTTTTTCTTGGCCTTCATGATGTCAGGCAACTTGGCATAACGAGGCTCATTCAGGCGAAGATCCGTGGTCACAACCGCTGGTAATGAGATATTGACCACCTGTTCGCCCCCATCCACTTCACGACTGACTATTGCCCGCCCGTCTTCGATTTCAAGCTTGAAAGCAAACGTTCCCTGGGGGATATCGCATAATGCGGCCAGCATCTGTCCAACCTGGTTGTTATCACCGTCGATACTTTGTTTACCAAGCAGGATCAGATCCGGATTTTCCTTTTCAGTCACAGCTTTCAGAAGCCTGGCGATGGACAGTGGCTCAATGTCACCAGACTGCTCAATCCAGATGCTACGGTCTGCGCCTAATGCCATGGCATTGCGCAGCTGTTCCTGGCACTTGTCATCACCCACGGAAACAGCAATCACTTCATGGGCAATCCCCTTCTCCCTGAGCCTGACAGCTTCCTCAATGGCAATTTCACAAAATGGGTTCATGGCCATTTTTACATTGGAGAGATCAACGGCGTTCTGTTCTGCCGACACACGAATCTTTACATTCGCGTCCACGACGCGCTTGATTGCTACAAGGATTTTCATGGAAAAGTCTTTGGAGGTTGAATTAAAAATTATATCCGCTGATTTTTTATTATGCGGTGTATTAATGCTGATGGGCAATTATAATAACCTGAACAATAAAAGTCTCTTCTTACTGGATTATTACTTTTGTCTAATCGCGAAATAATGCCCTTTGACGTAGTCATTGTTGGCGGAGGACCAGCCGGCCTGGCAACGGCCTGCAAACTGGCCCAGTTGAGTCAGAATCACAATCTTTCCCTTGATATTTGTGTGATCGAAAAAGGCTCGGAGGTAGGCGCCCACATTCTTTCCGGTGCTGTACTTGAAACAAGGTCCCTTGATGAACTTTTTCCCGACTGGAAGGAACGTGGGGCTCCTGTCGATGTGGCCGTTAAAGACGAGGATGTTCACCTGCTTACCAGTGCCACCGGATCAATTAAACTGCCGAATTTTCTCATTCCCCCTGCTTTGCATAATCGGGGCAACTATGTGATTAGTCTGGCCAACCTGTGTCGCTGGCTCGCGGAACAGGCAGAGAATCATGGCGTGCAGATTTTTGCCGGTTTTGCTGCAGCAGAAATACTGTATGACGATGACAACAATGTCATAGGTGTTGCCACGGGTGATATGGGCCGGGACAAGGATGGCAATGAAAAGGCTAATTTTGAAGCAGGTTATGAATTACAGGCCAAATACACAGTTTTTGCAGAGGGATGCCGAGGTCACCTGGGCAAGCAGTTAATCGACAGGTTTGGCCTGGATGAGGGCAAACAACCCCAGCACTACGGTCTGGGCATTAAGGAACTCTGGGAGGTTACTCCGGAATTACACCAGCCAGGCAGGATCATGCATGGTTTAGGCTGGCCGCTGGGTATGGGCAAAACCACCGGAGGCAGTTTCCTCTATCATCTGGAAAACAATCAGGTGGCAGTTGGCCTGATTACCGACCTGAATTACAGTAATCCCTGGTTGAGCCCTTACGAGGAATTCCAGCGCTTCAAGCACCATCCACTCATAAAAAATACCCTAACTGGTGGCAAGCGCATCTCATATGGAGCCAGGGCTCTGGTCAAGGGCGGAATACAGTCTTTACCCAAACTGGCCTTTCCCGGCGGACTGCTTGCCGGTGATAATGCCGGCTTGCTGAATTTTCTGAAGCTCAAGGGCAGTCATGCGGCAATAAAGTCCGGCATCCTTGCCGCTGAAAGCCTGCTTGAGGCTTTTCTGGGTGGAAGTACTGAGCAGCAAAGGACCCTTGCATCCTATCAGGAAAAATTTGACTCATCCTGGCTCCATGAAGAGCTTTACCTGTCACGCAATGTCGCTCCGGGATTGCACCGCTTCGGTACCTTGCTCGGCTCTGCGTTCAGCTTTATCGACCAGGTGATTTTCAGGGGAAAACTCCCCTTCACTCTCAAGGACCCGACTCCAGATCATGCCTGCCTTGCCCCCGCAGAATCTTCACCCAGAATAGAATACCCAAAACCGGATAATGTACTGAGTTTCGACCGGTTAAGCTCGGTTTACCTGTCAAATACCAATCATGAAGAGGATCAGCCTTGCCATCTCCACCTCATTGATCCGGCAACACCACTGGACTTTAATCTTGCCGAATTTGATGAGCCTGCACAACGTTATTGTCCAGCGGGGGTGTATGAAATCATTCACCCTCCTGAAGGTGCTGTTTTCCAGATCAATGCACAAAACTGTGTCCACTGTAAAACCTGCGACATCAAGGATCCAACACAAAATATAGTCTGGGTTGCGCCTGAGGGTGGCGGCGGTCCAAACTACCCGAACATGTAGATGAAACCTGACTCCAACTGATGAGTCCTTTTGCCACAATACTGTCTCCGGTCATGGAAGCCATGCATGAGGGGCGCCTTGTATTAACTCCAAACCACAGGGTCCGTGTCCAATTGCTGGAATCCTATGGTCAATGGCGAAAGGAAAAAAAACTGTCTGCCGTATGTGTAACCCCCCAGATTTTTCCTGTTGATATATGGATCCGCACGCAATGGGAAAATATGCAGCCGCTCACCGCGGATGACTGCAAACTGATTCTGGAACCCCTTCAGGAAGGCCGTATTTGGCAGGACATCGTTCGCGATTCCGGGTCTGGTACCAACCTTGTCAGTAAATCCGGTACAGCCCGTTCCGTTCAGGAAGCCTGGCAATTGACCCATCTGTTCAATATGGACCTGAATGAATGGAAGAGGTTCTCAAGTCACAGAAAGAACCAGCAGGATAGTGATGATTATGCCGCTTTTCTGGAATGGGTCGGCGAATTCCAGGATTTCTGTCAAAAAAACAGGCTTATAAGCCTTTCACCTCTCGTCGCTGAAGTTACAGACAGAATCAGCAAGGGTCAGATTAAAATTCCGGAAAATATTCTGCTGAGTGGATTCAGCAATCCTCCTCCCCGATATGCAGACTTGATCAATGTGCTGAAAATGCAAGGCAAGCATGTGTATACTGCTGCCCTTCCCGACTTTACCCCGTCTGTTGCTGTGCAGGCCTGCAAGAATAATGACTATGAAATACTGGAAGCCGCCCGCTGGGCAGAACAGGTTCTGCAAGAAAATCCCCATTCACGCATTGGAATAGTCAGCCAGGATATATATAAACATTCAGGGACATTCGAACGAATATTCAACCAGGTATTTCATGGAGGCTCACTCCATCTGTCCTCTGATAGTCCGTCACGGGTTTTCAATCTCTCTGTGCAAAAGCCACTGATGGACAGTCATCTGATTAGTATCGGTATGATCATTCTCGAACTGAACAACCCATGGATTGAAACGCTGCGCTTTTGTCGTCTTCTTCGCAGTCCCTGCCTGGGCTTTAGCGCTGAAGCTGATAGCCAGGACCAGCTATTCCGTCGTGCAAGTCTTGAGAAACAATTACGCCTGACCTCAGAAATGAGCCTGCAGTTACACAGCGTAAGGTATTTCTGTAATCGGGAAAACAAACCCTATTCAAACCCGGCGTTATCGGAAGCATTACTTGCGTTCGATACACTACGCCGTGAAGCATCCGACATAATGACATGCTCTGACTGGGCTGATCTTTTTGAGCGGCAACTGCATGTTCTGCAGTGGCCGGGCTCAATGATTTCAAGCCAGGAAGAGACCCGGCAATTAAATGCGTGGTCCTCAGTAGTAAAAACATTCAAGCAAAGCAGCGCGTGGTACGGAAAAGTTCGATTGCCAGTTGCCCTCTCGTTACTCCAGGCCCTGGTCAATGGCAATAGTATTTCAAGGAATAGAGAGCAATCTCCGATCCAGATACTGACTCCGATAGAGGCTGACGGTGTGTATTTCTCCCACTGCTGGCACATGGGACTTTCAGAATCACAATGGCCACCTGTCTCTACGCCCTCCCCTTTCATTCCCCTTGCATTACAGAAAAAAGCAGGTATGGCACAAGGCGATGTGACCAGAATGACCATGCTGGCACGTGAACAACTTCATCAGTTACTGTGCCACACGAGTAACGAAATTGTTTTCAGTTATCCCTGCCAATCAGATGATCTCAGTCTGAAACCGGCAGAAATCCTTGAAGAATATTCACCAGAGCTCCCTACCGCTGTTCTGGACAATCCCACGCCAATCATGCATCCAGCTGGATTGGCAATGGCACAGACCAATCAGACTCAGTTGCTCAAGGAAGAATGCCGGATCCCCCTGCTACACGAAGAAGAGCTTACCGGTGGTGTAGCCATACTCGGCAACCAGGCGGAATGCCCTTTTCGTGCGTTTTCTTTACACAGACTGAAAGCCGATCCGCTTCCGGCCCCGGTCATTGGCTTACCGGGCCATGCATTGGGCAGCATTATTCATGAAGCTCTTGAGATCTTCTGGCAGAACTTGCGATCACTGGAAAATCTCACTAATCGCAGTAAGGCAACTATCGACCAGATTATATCCAGTGCAGTGTCTTCTGCACTGGCAAATCAGGCTGCCAGGTATCCCTTCACAATGACCGGACAATTTGTTGAGCTGGAAAAAATACGCCTGTCTGCTTTGCTAAAACGCTGGCTGGATGAAGAATCAAAACGTGGACTGTTTACCGTAGCAGAGAGTGAATTTCCTGTTGAATGGAAACATCATCGCCTGAAACTGAGCATGCGGGTTGATCGCATAGATACAACCCCTGAAGGAAAACATGTTGTCATTGATTACAAATCGTCAAGTAACCCGGAAATAAAATGGACTGAAGAAAGGCAGACTGATCCCCAGTTGATGCTTTACATGCTCGCACTGGAAAATAATGAACATAGTCCACTGAGTATTGATGGCCTCTTCATTGCACAGATACACATAGATGATTGCCGCTATAAGGGGATTAGTAATGACGATTCTCTTTACCCTGGCAGTATTGTCAGTAGTAAACGTTCCCTGCCTGAAGACTGTACCTGGGAGTCGCTCAAGGATTTATGGGAGGATTCGCTTACCCAGCTGGCTAATCAGTACCTGGAAGGATTTGCCCTGGTGGATCCCAAATCCGCAGGCAGCTGTACCTGGTGTCATCTGGGAGCGTTCTGCCGTGTAAACGACGTGGTTAACGGGACAATAGACGTAACAACCAATGAAACGATCAACGGGAGCAGAGAGTGATGAGCAATCTGCCTGCTGATCATGCTGTCCGTCAACAAGCCCTGTCTCTGAATGAGTCTTTTTGTGTCCAGGCCCCGGCAGGTTCCGGTAAGACAGAGTTGTTAACACAGAGATACCTCGCATTGCTGGCTTCCTGCGATAAGCCTGAAGAGATCCTGGCGATCACTTTTACCCGAAAAGCTGCCAGTGAAATGCGTAACAGGATTCTTGAGCAAATGGCCCAGGCAAAGACAATTGATAATCAGTCGCTTGATAAACTACCGCCACATCAGCGCAGCACTCTAGAACTGGCCCGAAAGGTTCTTGAAAGGGACAGGGAAAAACAGTGGCAGCTACTTGCCAATACAGCCCGCCTCAGAATTTCAACTATAGATAGTTTCAATGCTTTTCTCACAGGCCAACTACCGATAGTCTCAGAACTCGGGGTTATGCCGGAAGTAGTCACTGATGCCAACCCGCTCTATGAAGAAGCGGTCCTTGATCTCCTCTCAGAACTGGAATCAGGAACACCAATTACATCGGCACTGTCTACATTATTACTTCATACCAACAATCAATGGCGCACACTTTCCGGACTGCTCTGTGGCTTGCTCGCAAGTCGTGAACAGTGGCTAGGTAATATTCTTGACATCAAGTCCAGGCCTGATCAAGCACGGCATATTCTGGAACAGACACTGGAAACATTGATCGAAGTCCAGCTTTTGTCACTTTCAAGGGCTCTGGCACCTTATCTACCCGAACTGCACCACCTGTTAAGCTTTGCCGCCGAAAATCTTGAAAAAGAAGGGAATACAATTCTCAGTGATGCCCTCGCAGACAGCGCTTTACCGGTGACGTCAGTCGATGCATTACCAGCATGGCATGCTCTTGGCAATATCCTGCTGACCAGCGAGCATCAGTTCCGAAAAACAGTAAACAAGAGCCAGGGATTTCCAGCCCAGGGTACAGGCGCCAATTCAACAGAGAAGGCGTTGTACAAGGAAAACAAGGACAGAATGTTATCCATGCTTGCCGATATGGCCGGCGATGAATCCCTTCGGATTATATTCGAGGAATTCCGGCATTTGCCGGCACCTTCATTTCCTGACAATCACTGGAAGATACTGGAATGCCTGACCCTGATACTTCCGGAACTTGTTTCACGTCTATTAGTGGTATTTGGCCGACATGGGCAGACGGATTATTCCCAGATCAGTATTGCAGCACTTACTGCCCTTGGGCTGGAGGATGCCCCTACCGACCTGGCCTTGCGCCTGGATTACCAGCTTCAACATATACTTGTTGATGAGTTTCAGGACACATCAATACTCCAGAATAACCTGCTGGAAAAGCTGACACTGGGTTGGCAACCTGGTGATGGAAGGACACTGTTTATAGTCGGTGACGGTATGCAGAGCTGCTATGGTTTTCGTAATGCCAATGTCGGCCTTTTCCTCACGGCCCGTGACAAGGGTATCGGCAGTATTTCCCTGATCCCTTTGCAACTGACTAGCAATTTTCGCAGCCAGGCCAATGTTGTCGAATGGGTCAATCACTGGTTCAACAAGGCTTTTCCTCCAGCTGATGATATTTCAAGAGGTGCAGTGAGCTTCAGCCCGGCCTCCCCAATTCATGACCCGATTCCGAAGGCTGGTGTTACCACCTGCATTCTGACAGCAGACAAGGAGGATGAGACTGCCAGCACCTGGCTAAGGGAACGGGAAGCACAACTGGTTGCCGAGAAGGTCGCGGACTTCAACAGGGACTATCCTGATGAATCAATAGCCATACTGGTCAGAACACGCTCCCATCTTGAGTCCATAATTCCTGCGCTGCGTGCCAGAAATCTTCGTTGGCATGCGGCTGAAATCGATCCCCTGTCCTCATATCCGGCGGTCAGGGATCTGCTTATGCTGACTCGCTCACTGCTCAATCTCGCTGACATTACCGCCTGGTTGGCTGTGCTAAGGTCTCCGATGATCGGGCTTTCCATCTCGGATATTCACCAGCTTTCCCTTGTCGCCCAACAGTCACAGACCACACTCTGGCAGACCTTGGCCGCTTTCGACAGCATCGATAATCTCCAGGATGAAACCCGGACTATACTGGAACGGATTTGCCCGATAATTGAACATGCCCGAACACATCATGGACGTGTTCCACTCCGGGACTGGATTGAAACCACATGGATTGCGCTGGGAGGACCAGCAACCCTCGACACACCCGATTACCTGGACAGCATTCTGCACTTTCTGAGACTGCTCGATGAAGCCGACAACGGCGGGGACATTACAGATATCACGCGATTCGAAAGTGAAGTCAACCGTGAATACGGTGATGGTCTCGATCCGGAAGCTCATGTCACCCTTATGACACTCCACAAGGCCAAAGGCCTGGAATTTCATCACGTCATAATCCCGGGTCTTGAAAGGAAACCAAGAGCTGACGGCAATCCATTGCTGCGATGGCGGGAATACCTTGATGGCTCTGGTAACACAAAATTGATCCTGAGCATGCCTCCTGAACGAGGTCAAAAAGAAGACGCGACTTATCAGCATCTTAGATATGAAGCTGGTCTTCAACAACGATTCGAAACAACCAGACTTTTTTATATCGGTGTCACAAGGGCAATCAAGAATGCCGTACTCATTGGTAGTGTGATGAATAAGGAAGGTTCCTTCACAGATCCAAATAAAAACTCATTGCTGGCGTCATTATGGCCTCACCTGTCTAGCAACCTTGATGAAAATGCCACAGTAATCTCGGTTAATGAACCGGTCGACAAGGCCAATGACAAGACGACAGTTCCTGCGTTCCTGACAAGACGTCTCCCGATACACTGGAAGCCCTCCGTACCTCTGTTATTGGACCAGGAGGATGACTTGTCACACCTTCGACCCGAAACAGTCCATGACAATTTATTGGCAAGGTTTACCGGAAATATCCTGCATGACTGTCTTCATCGCATCGGAGAAGGAAGGCTTTCGCTGGATGATCAAAACGCCAGGAATACACTCTCGGAAAGATGGCGTGAGACTCTTGCTCCACTAACTGAAACACCCGATAAAACCATCAGCCTGATTTTCCAGCAACTGGAAAATTGCCGGCAGCATGTAAAGTTTCCCTGGATGTTGCTGGAAGAGCATTCCCAGGCAGCCAGTGAACTGAGTTTGAGTGATTTCCGTGCTTCATACCGGCGACAGTTAATCGTTGACCGGACGTTTATCGACGACAATGGTATCCGCTGGATCATAGACTTCAAAAGCACGGTTCTGGCGAATGATATTAGCAGGGAGGAATTTCTGGCACGGGAAAGTGACCTCTACAGGCCTCAACTTGAGGAGTACGCAACGCTTTTCCTGGCTATGGAAGACAGGGAGGTTCGTACTGCGCTGTTCTTTACCTCCCTTCCCTGTTTCCATGAGGTCACACTGGATGCCACTGCAATTTCCACCTCGACACCCGAAAACGGTCAGTCTTCTCCTACCGGAATATTGTAATAACTGCTTCTATCAGGTGCTTCCTGCTGCATAAGTCTTTATAATGCCCCGCCTTCAAAAAGGGTCATGATGCATTTCATCGGTGACCTGTGAATTTCATTAGATCGACCAGAGTCATGAGCAAACAGACAACAGAAAACGTCAATATCAGCCAATATCAGACACTGATTACACCGGAAGAACTCAAGGAACGCCTGCCCTTGCATGGTGACACGGCAGATATTGTTCGAAAAAACCGCCAGGTTTTGAAAAATATCCTGGATCACAAAGATCACAGACTCTTTCTGGTGGTAGGTCCATGTTCCATCCATGATGTAGACGCAGCCCTGGACTATGCCGAACGACTCAGAAAACTTGCAGATGAGGTCAATGACACTCTTGTGCTGGTGATGCGTGTGTATTTTGAAAAGCCACGAACCTCCACCGGCTGGAAAGGACTTATCAATGACCCGGATATGAATGACAGTTTCAGAATTGAGCAAGGCCTGCACACCGGCCGGCGATTATTGCTCAAACTTAGTGCCATGGGCCTGCCGACATCGACGGAAGCACTGGACCCCATTTCTCCCCAGTACTTGCATGACATCATTACCTGGTCAGCGATCGGGGCAAGAACAACGGAATCACAGACTCACCGGGAAATGTCCAGCGGCCTATCCTCACCTGTAGGATTCAAAAACGGTACTGATGGCGGTCTTGAGGTTGCTATCAATGCCATGAAAGCTGTCAGCAGTCCCCATCGTTTTCTGGGCATTGATCCCCAGGGTAAAGTCAGCATTGTCCATACGCTTGGTAATCCCTATGCACATATTGTGCTGCGCGGAGGAGCTGGCATTCACAATTATGACTCTGTCAGTGTTGCCCAATGTGAGGAAAAATGCCTCGGCGCCGAGGTATCAAGCAATATCATGATCGATTGCTCCCATGCCAATTCAAACAAGGATCATAATCTTCAGCCACTGGTCCTGGACAATGTGGTTAATCAGATTGTTGAAGGCAACAAGTCTATAGTTGGACTCATGATCGAAAGTAATCTGCATGGGGGCCGACAGGACATTCCCGATGATCTTTCCCAATTAAAATACGGCGTGTCTGTCACAGATGCCTGTATTGACTGGGAGACCACCGAGCGCTGTATCAGGGCTGCCCGTGACAAGCTCAGGGATGTGCTGCCTACCCGTTAGCGACTTGTACCAAGGGACTGTACAAAGGGACAGCCACTCTGATGATGGAGCTGTCCCTCTTTCAATCACCGGGTCTTTGGCTTGAAGGCCAGCAGGACATTTCCGGGAATTCCCATCAATCCATAGCCTGACTGCACAAAAAGGGTGCCATTAGCCGCCCAGATGGAAAAGTTGTCGATCGCACCACCGCGGGCCTCGATACTGTTAAATGTGTCAAATGACCTGGCAGTGTCATAGGTAAAAATAGGCTCACCGCTGCGGCTGTCAAAAATCTTCACATACCCGTCATTCGCTCCCTGGATAACAGCACTATCCACGACCAGTGTCGCTGCCGACATACCCCAGTTGCGATCACAACTGCTCAGGTTCTCTCGACGATCTCCCGAGCAGTCAGGGGTGTGATGATACTCCCAGACAACATTTCCTGTGTTTACGTCAAGGGCAAAAAGGCCGGGATCCGCCCCATCTGCCGTTGGTCCGGTGGATAAATTATTGGGGGCATAAACTTTCTCTCCATCGAATGCCATACCCCAATGTATGCCCCCCATTGCCCCACCGGGTCCAATTTTGGTGTTCCAGACCAGTTCACCGGTATCCGGATTCAAAGCCCATACATCGCCACTTTTCTGTCCGGCCAGCACCAGGTCAGATCCGTCACTGCGTTGCGCCAGCATGATGGCCGCTCCAAAATCCACATCAAGATTGATACTGTAATCCGGTGGACAGTTGGGACCATCGGGATCCCGCATACACCCTGTCAGAAAGATATCGTTTGCTGTGGCCTGAAATTTCCAGGCCAGACTGCCATCTTCCAGACGCAAGGCAAGAATCGCATCACTCGTATCTGTAGGTGGCGCCGAGGTATTTTCACCGGTACCGACATAGAGCAAACCGCGCTTCTCATCCACAGCAGGTGCCGTCCAGATCGGGGCGCCTGACGGTCCCCATTGCTGGGTTCCTACACGGCTGATGGTGGTAGGCTTCGCGTCCTCCATCGTGTGATAAACCCACTCCCTGTTTCCTGTCGCCACATCCAGTGCAACCACGGCGCCATGGCTGGTACAGCATTCATAATCCGGTACAGCCCCCATATTCAGCTCCCCCGAGGAAATGGGGACATAGACCCTGTCACCGTAGAGGACAGGCATGGCCGTAACATTCGAAACACTGGTCACCTGCACACTGGCATCCCATATGATTTCTGCAGTAACAGCATCCATGAGCAAGGTATGGGCAGATGTATCCGCAAAAACGAGTACCGGACGGCCATCATCGAGTTGGTGGTAACCAATGGTGGTTCTCAGGGGAATATCATGTTCATAAACCCATTTCACACAGGGCGTTTCTTCCCCGATATCCAGGGCAAATAGTTGTCCGGAGTCGACAATCGGGTAGTACATGGTATTGCCGACAATAGCTGGCTGGGAACGCATATTTGCAGTAGAAGGAAAACCCATGGACCAGGCCAGTTCCAGGTTGCCAAGATCCATCGTGGTCAGGCCCACCTGCTGCGCATCAAGATACCGGTGGTTCATTCTGTCAAAACCCTGGGTCCATATGACCGGCTCCCCAGTGTCTACATCCATACGTTCGGCAGGGCAGATTGAAGACGTTATCCAGCTGTTATCGATATCGGTGGTAGCCGAGAGATAGGCCACTACATCATCAATTTCCTGTGTATCAAGCCCCTGGGCCTGGACGCGCATTTTACCGTGTGTCAGGGCATAACGAACAGCACGGGGGCCCATTCTTTTCAGAGTCTCCAGAGGCGGTGACTTGGTTTCCTCAGGCATGGCATGGCAGGTGGCACAGGTACTCTCATAGACAGCCATACCGGCTGTATTGATTTCTGTGACCCGTACATTTTCCTGCGCCTTGAGCAAGGCAATGGGTAAAACCGCTGTGATAAAAAAGACAGTCAGACTGGAAATTGTTCGCATGAATCTCCCCTACAGTGAATCTGGCTTGTAGGAGTATATGAAGACCGGGAAGGTTGTACCAGCCCTGTATTGAATCAAAAATCCTTCAACAGACTTTATTGCCAGAGAGCTGTAGACGTGCTGCCAACAGTTTGACTACCCAGATAAGGCTGAACTTCTTCATGGGTAGCTGCGAGAATTTCCAATGCCATTTGCCGTTCTTCAAGGGAATACAGGCTCTCCCCTGGCAACTCGATTTCACCAGCGAGCCAGGCGACAAGCTGTTGCAGCACATAATCGCGGGCAAAGGCAGGCAGGGTTTTGAAATCATCTGTGTAAATCAGGTAACTCAGTGGATATCGAAAAGTACGTTTACCTGGATCCAACTCCCGCAACGATCTTCCCTGGCCATCACTGGGCCCCCTGGCCATAAAATCCTCAGCGAAGTCCCTTGATCCTGTAAGCGGGGACAGACTCTCCACGGCATCCATGTAGACCAGTTGGCCAACCAGCTTGTCCATCATCCTGGACAGTGTGCCCTGGGCAGGCTCCGGCAGCTCCGCCCAGCTTCGGGCATTAATCGCGTCTTCCATACCTCTGCGCTGGAGTACAGCAGGCGCCTTGAATTTTACATAGGTAATCTGGTTCTGGACGGTCACCTGATGTTCCAGGACCATCAAGGCAACAATATCGCTGGTGTCGCTGGGGTAGGGATCGGTATCAACATAGCCTTCATCTTTCAGCGACTTGACATTCCAGATACGGAAATCGTCCAGATTATCCAGGTGGGATGGATCCTCCAGCATCATATTGCCCAGGTGAGCCTGCAACCCATGGCTGCCAGTGACATACCAACCTCCCCAGCGCTCCTCTATCGGCGTGGAATCGCCCACGTTACCAATTCCGGAATAGTTCTTCATGGGAACGTTCCTGTCACTGTAGACAGAAGACAAGGCCATGAGCATGGGGACCCCTCCCCCCATGGTACCCTGGGTGTCATGACACACCAGACAGGTCTGGTTGGCCCTTTCAAAATATTTGTCCGTCTCTTTGACATTGTCAAAGGCATAAAAAACCACGCCAAATTTATCATCTATTGTGGCCACTTCAACAATAGTACTGTTCTGGACGAATCCCAGATAGGTGTGGTCATTAAAGAACAGGCTTCTGGGGGTTTCCGGGGAAATCAGTTTATGCTGAAGACTCGTTGGAGAAAAAACGAGCGTTTGTGAGTCAGCGTCAATATCCAGTTTTTCCATCAGGGCATCAAAATAGCCACGCTCATCATCGAAAGCCAGCTCGACCTCTCCGTTCTCCAGTTGGGCCTGTAGTTCGGCAACAGGATTATCGATGGCTTTCTGGTCGTACCCGACAAGTGAATATTCATGACTGTTCATGAACTGGGCATTCACAGCAGGAACTACCGCCCCTGTGAGACTGGCAAGCAGAATGACTGCATTCACCTTTGTGTTCACGCTATAAACCCCCAATATCTTTTATCGATGTATTTAAAATACATTATAAAGTGGTCAGGCAATATGAAAATTATATGAATATTGACCTGTTATATGCTTGATCAGGCTCAATCGGCAAGAAAATGAAGGATCAGGTATCGACCTGGTTATTGTAATGGCCAAGTACATCAAGACCGTCAAGGGTCCTGGTAGGAAATGCTATATCTGCCCCATGGGCATGAATAATATCGATGATTTTGAGCAATACATCCTGTTTAACGGAATGGAAATGGACCCAGTTGGTGGTTTTGGTGAAGGTATAAACGAAGAACTCGAGACTGGAAGCAGCCATCGCATTAAAGTTGACGATAAGCGTCTGGTTAGTGTCTATCTCATCATGCTCAAGCAGCATGGATTTAACAGCATCAATAATTGCGCGCATCTTGTCCGCATCACAATAACGTAACCCAATCGTTTCAAAAATCCGACGATTGGTCATTCGCGATGGATTTTCAAGAGTAATCGTGGTGAACAGTGAATTGGGTATGTAAAGCGGGCGTTTATCAAAGGTCCGGATCTTCGTCAGGCGCCAGCCTATATCTTCCACAGTGCCTTCAATTTCCCGGTCGGGAGAGCGCACCCAGTCTCCGATAGAGAAAGGACGATCCAGGTAGACCATCAAGCCACCAAAGAAATTGGCCAGCAGGTCCTTGGCGGCAAAACCTACCGCGATTCCGCCGATGCCACCAAAGGCAAGGACACCACTGATGCTTATACCCAGTGTCTGTAGGGCCACCAGGGTACCCGTAATAAGAACAGCAATACGCAGCAGCCTGCCCATAACCTTCACGGTTACCTCATCAGCATTCACGTCTTTAAGCGCGTTTTTGTTGATCAGGTTGTGTTCAATATTACTAATGAGCTGGACAAGGAACATCATTAGCAAGCCGATGACAGCAATTCGTCGAGCCAGACCGGTGTATTCGAATATTTCTCCGGAAGTTTCGGTAACCGCTTCAACAATTTCTGCAGCTACAGATATACCGATGACCCAGACAAAAAGCAGGAGCGGTTTCTTGGTGGCAGCGACTACTGCATCATCCCAAAGGTTGACTGTTTTTTCTGCATTGAGTTGAAGGCGATTGAGAATACGTCGTAACAGAAAGTTAATCAGGACAGTCGCAAGGACGATACCGAATACATGCAGTATCCAGGTGTTGTTGCTTATCCAGGTGTGCAATGCGTCCATGATGCAGAGAACTCAGGCAGACTTGGCCTTTGTCTTCACCTCTCCCTCGGCAACCCACTGGCCTTTGCGGTAAAACGCTTTCCACCCTGTGGGTTTCTTGTCTATTTCACTTTGGACAAACTGTTCCTTGTTTTTACGACTGAATTTCACGACAGTCTTGTTACCATCAGGGTCTTCCACAGGTGCCTTCATGAGAAAGGCATACTTTGGATCAATTTCATCCTTGTGTGGCAGTAGTTCTGCCACTAAAGGTGCCCGTGTTTCCCGGTTCTTGGGAAACTGGCTCGCTGCGAGAAAAAGACCAGCGGCACCGTCGCGCAACACATAGGTGTCTTCAACCTTTTCACACTCCAGTTCAGGCATGGGAACCGGGTCCATTTTCGGTGGAGCCGCCTCGCCATTGCGAAGCAGTTTACGGGTATTTTTACAGTCATCTGCAGTACAACCGAAATACTTGCCGAAACGGCCGTTCTTGAGCTGCATTTCGGCACCACACTTGTCGCATTCCAGGGTGGGTCCGTCATACCCCTTGATCTTGAACTTGCCCTCTTCCACCTCAAAACCGGGACATTCCGGATTATTCCCACAAACATGAAGTTTGCGGGTTTCATCAATAAGATAGGAATCCATGGCAGTATCACATAATTTGCAACGGTGTTTATGCAGCAGCAAGCGGGATTCTGCTTCATCATCAGCATCCACACTGATGGCTTCATCCCCGGGCGTAAGATTGAGCGTCGTCTTGCAACGCTCCTTGGGTGGCAGACTGTAGCCTGAACAGCCCAGAAAAACGCCGGTAGATCCGGTTCGGATCTGCATGTGCCGGCCGCAGCTTGGGCATTTGATACCTGTTTCCGTGGGATTGTTTTCACGCATTCCCCCTTCCTCAGATTTCGCTGCTTCCAGCTGCTTGGTGAAATCATCATAAAAAGCATTCAGGACATCCATCCAGTGCCTTTCTCCCTGGGCTATCTCATCCAGGTTATCTTCCATCCGGGCGGTAAACTTGTAATCCATCAGGTCTGTAAAATTTTCCACCAGCCTGTCAGTGACTATGTCTCCCATTTTCTGGGCATAAAATCGGCGATTTTCCAGTTTTACATAGCCCCTGTCCTGGATGGTGGAAATAATTGATGCATAGGTGGAGGGACGACCTATATCCCGTTTCTCCAGTTCCTTGACAAGGCTGGCTTCCGTATATCGGGGTGGCGGTTTGGTGAAATGCTGTATGGGTTCAAGAGACTGAAGTTCAAGCGTATCCCCCACTTTCAGTTCCGGCAGTACCACATCACCGTCCTTGTTGGCTGGAAGCACCCGGGTATAGCCATCAAATTCCATGATACGCCCCCGGATTCGCATCACATATCCAGCTGCCGTCACTTTGATTGTGCTGCTCTTATAACGGGCCGGGGTCATCTGGCAGGCAACAAATTGTTGCCAGATAAGGTTGTACAACCGCACAGCATCGCGATCCTGGCTATCCAGTCGAGAAGAGTTTTCCAGGACTTTCACATCAGAAGGTCTGATCGCTTCATGCGCTTCCTGAGCTCCTTCACGACTTGAATAACGTATCGGGTTTTCCGGCAGATACCTGTCTCCGAAACTCGATTGTATGTAATCCCGGGCCATGGCAATCGCGTCATTACTCAGTGCCGTGGAATCTGTTCGCATGTAGGTAATGAAACCTGCCTCATAGAGGCGCTGGGCCATGGTCATGGTTTTCTTCACACTGTAGCCAAGTCGTGTTGAGGCCGCCTGTTGCAGTGTTGATGTAATGAAAGGTGCCCTGGGCTTGGAAGAAGTAGGCTTATCTTCACGATCACTGACCGTAAAGGCGGCTGGCTGAAGTTTTGCAATAGCCTCGGACGTGGCCGCTTCCGTTTTTGGCTTGAAATCATTTCCCTGGTCTTTGAGCACCTCAAAACGCAGGGCTTCCTGTTCACTGTCTGTATTCGCTTTGCCGTTTAACAGGTTTGCATACAGCTCCCAGTACTCTTCAGGAATAAAAGCACGTATCTCCTTTTCCCTGTCAACCAGCAACCTGACTGCAACTGACTGGACGCGGCCAGCAGAGAGACCACGGGCCACCTTCGCCCAGAGCAGTGGAGACACCATGAAGCCGACAACACGATCAAGGAATCGGCGAGCCTGCTGGGCCTCGACATGCTTCATGTCCAGATCACCAGGGGTTTCAAAGGCCTCCTGGATGGCTTTTTTGGTAATTTCGTTAAAAACAACGCGTTTGTAACGGGAATCATCACCACCAATGGACTCTTTCAAATGCCAGGCTATAGCTTCCCCTTCACGGTCAAGGTCAGTGGCGAGATAAATAGTATCGGATTTTTTTGCCAGTTTTTTCAGGTCGTTGACGACCTTCTCCTTGCCGGGAAGAATCTTGTAATTGGCTTTCCAGCCATGTTCCGGATCGATGCCCATGCGGGCAATCAGCTGTTCCCTGGCTTTTTTGGCCTTATGACGCTTTTTTTGCTCAGGGTCCATTTTTCGGGTTTCAGCGGCAGCTTTGGCCCTGGCTTTCGGATCCACAGCACTGCTTGACCCACTCGTTGGAAGGTCACGAATATGACCAACGGAGGACTTCACCACAAAGTCGTTTCCGAGATACTTGTTGATTGTTTTGGCCTTGGCAGGCGACTCAACAATGACCAGAGACTTACCCATATGTCAGAAATATCCGTCAGTTCAGTTCAAGGTATTTTCAGTTTTTCCCGTGAAAAACAGCCGACATGATTAATGACTCGCTGCGGGTCGGTCAAGTGAAGCGTGTAATTATTTAAAATAAAAGCACGCGAAACCATACACTGACAGAGAAATAGCCTGTAAATACCGATATTTTTTGCCGGGACTATTTTGGCCCCGGCGGCGCTGCGACACGGTGTTCGCCCTGTCGCAAAAAGGCGGGCATTAAAACACTGCTTCCGGAAAAAAGTAAAGTGTGGGTACAGACTGGGGAAAACTGGCAGCACAGGAGACCCATGCTCTCCGGACTCTGCTCAGACCTGCTGCGTCCAGCCGAAAGTATCCTCTCTTTCGCCATTCTGAATCTGGCAGAGAAGATCATAAAGTTGCTGCATAACCGGCCCTACTTCGTCGCCATTTCCATAAAAACCATGCCAGGCCTCATCGAACCATATCTTGCCCACTGGTGACAATACTGCAGCCGTCCCGCAAGCCGCCACTTCAACGAAGGTATCCAGCTCAGCTCGCAAATCGATAGCTCTTTCCTCGGTTTCCATTCCAAGCAGGTCCCGTGCAATATCCATGATTGAGCGTCTGGTAATACTGGGAAGAATGGCGTCCGACTTTGGTGTGATCAGCTTGTTATCACTGGTGGAAATAATGATATTGGCTGAACCTGCTTCCTCTATATATCGTTTCTCCGCGGCGTCCAGGTAAAGTGCCTCATTGGCTCCCATTTCCTGGGCTTTGCGGGTGGCAAAAAGCCCTCCGGGATAGTTGGCACCCGCCTTGACATCACCGGTTCCATGGGGAGCAGCCCTGTCAAAGTCTGAAACAGCGAGTTTGATAACCGAAAGCCCGCCGCTCTTGTAGTAAGGTCCTACAGGAGACACCATGACCCTGAATTCATATTCCCTGGCAGGCTTGAGCCCCATATTCTCACCGATCCCAATCAGCAGGGGCCTGATGTACAGGGTAGCACCACTACCATAGGGAGGCACCCAGGCAAGGTTTGCCCTCACGGCTTCACTTACTCCTCTCAGGAACAAATCATCAGGAACGGCAGGCATGGACAAGCGCTCAGCCGTATTGCGCATACGCTGGCCATTCATTTCGGGACGAAACAACAGGACACGCCCATCCCTTGTACTCTGGGCCTTCATGCCTTCAAAACACTGCTGGGCATAATGCAGTGCTGGTGAGCCTTCATGGATATGCATGATTTCATCGGAGATCAGCTCACCGTCGGACCACTGTCCATCCTGATAATGAGCACGGAAGCGAAAGTCCGTTTTGGTGTATTCAAAACCCAGGTTCTGCCAATCGATGGGTTTCTTTTCTTGTGCGTTCATAAGTCCAGAGTCTGCGTGGGTCAAAACGCCCGTATTATACAGTGACAGCAGGATTTTCACTCCTCTTTTTGAAAATGGCGGGAAAACCGGTATTACTGTCAATTTCCCGAACTCTCCACTTGTGGCAGGCCAGTCCGGGCGAGTACCATGCACATCCGTATAGCCTCATCGTCAATCACGCAGTCTTCATGTCCCACCAGAATTCATATCCGCTTATCGATATTGGGGCCAACCTCAGCCATGAAAGTTTCGCGGCCGATCTTGACCAGGTTATTGATGAGGCTTTGCAGGTCGGGATCATACATATGGTCGTCACAGGAACGTCTGTCTCTGGTTCAGAGGCTGCAAGTTCTCTTTGTTCCCGCTACGGTGGTCTGTTATCGAGTACAGCTGGCATACATCCCCACGAAGCAGAGGAATGTAACAGTCAGGCTCTGGCAACTCTTGCCGCGCTTGCTGGCGAAAGTCATGTACTTGCCATGGGAGAAACCGGCCTGGATTACTTCAGGGACTTCTCACCAAGAGAAAGTCAGCGAGAGGCATTTGCCAGCCAGTTGGCTCAGGCTGCCGAGATGAATATGCCGGTTTTTCTCCACCAGCGAGATGGCCACCAGGACTTTATCGATATTCTCAGGAAGTATCGCAACAGTCTTCCCAAAGGGGTTGTTCACTGTTTTACGGGAACGGAAAGTGAACTCAGGGACTACCTTGATCTGGACATGCATATCGGCATTACCGGCTGGATCTGTGATGAGAGACGCGGACACCACCTTCATGAGTTTGTCAGTCTGGTTCCCGAGAATCGACTAATGCTTGAAACGGATGCCCCCTACCTCATGCCCAGAACAATCAGGCCGAAGCCAAAGACCCGGCGCAATATCCCTGCGAACCTGGTGTATGTCCTTCAGACAGTGGCCGCCTGTCTGGGTAAAAATGAAAAATATGTTGCTGAAATGACCACAGGGAACGCTGGGGATTTTTTCGGTCTGTAAACTTTGCTATATTTTATGTAATTATGAAAAAGCGGGATTTTCTGGCAGTACTGGCAGCAGGCGGGGGCATAACGTTCCTGTCTTCACGCCTGTATGGCCAGTACAAAAACAATCAGCTTTCATTTACAGACCTCCCGGCACTCCCCGAACTTCTGCCCAACAGGACCAGTGATATTACGCTGGACAACTCCCAGCCTGACACTGCTGCCCGCATTATTGACGTCGCACCTGAAAATGATCTGGAAGAAGGTTTCAAGCATACCGAGCGCCAGGTGGAAATGCCGATATTGACCAGATGGAAGAGGAAGAAGTCGATTTCTACCTGAAGAAAATACGGAATTTTGACGGCGACTTTGCGGGTGATGTCTATCTCAGTGAAATTAATCAGTTATTACTCCAGCCGACTATACAAAGGCTTGAGCGTGTCCAGCGATTTATTGGTCACGGCAATTTCAATCTCATCGGTTTTGATGAAATGATTTACTTTGCCCGTAACTACGAGGAAATTGGCGCCTTTGATCCTGCTGAACTGGCCTTCATGGAAAAAATCTTTTTCAATGACGCCACTGATTACGGTTTTTTCGGAGAAAAGGTCAATCCGGAACTGACTCACAGAATAATCTAGGCCGATGTCGAGAAAATAGGTGGCAGTGGTCATTATCTTCTCAAGGGAGATTCACTAAATCGCTATCAGCAGATACGCAGTGATGTCGGAGATAACCTGCTGCTGACATCCGGCATACGCAATGTCGTCAAACAGATGCACCTCTTCCTGGCCAAAACACGCCAGTCCAACGGCAACCTGTCCAAGGCATCCCGCTCTCTTGCTCCACCCGGATATTCTTATCATGGTATCGGGGATTTTGATGTGGGCAAGCTGGGGCTCGGTGAAGCCAACTTTACCATCGACTTCTCCAATACAGAGGAATTCAAGCGCCTGATCACCCTGGGCTATGTGGATGTCCGCTACACAGACACCAACCGCTACGGGGTTCGCTACGAACCCTGGCATATCAAGATTATCTAGGCGAGCAGAACGCCAGAAACTGCGCCTCGGTAAAAGGCCAGCCGAGTTCTTCCTCTTGGTCACGAAATTTCAATACCGGAATCCGTATGCCATAGCGGTCTATCAGCGCATCATCCAGACTGATATCGTTCACTTCAAGGGTAATGTCCAGTGCCGCCAGGTGAGGTCCAATCAGCGCTTGGGCAGTTTCACACAAGTGACAGGCCGGTGTTGAATAAAGGATCAGTATACGTTGCTGCATGATTCCTGAAAGCACCCAAATTCAGCCAAAAAAGTGAAGATACAGCAGACCCGGGGGGGCAGACAATAAATTGCCACCACCAGCCCTGTTCATTACAGGGTCATTCACTATAGAATCGACTCTTTGCGGTCTTGCACCGCTCCAGCTTGCCGTTAGTAAAGAGTATTTTCTGCATGACACAAATCGAAGTAATCACTACCCTGAAAAACTGGATGTCCCAACACATCATTGGCCAGGAGAAACTGGTCGATCGTCTGCTTATTGCCCTCCTCGCCGATGGCCACCTGTTGGTAGAAGGCGCGCCCGGACTTGCCAAGACCAAGGCAATCAAGAATCTCTCCGAAGGAATTGAGGGAGATTTTCATCGCATTCAGTTCACTCCCGACCTATTGCCCAGTGATATCACCGGCACTGAGATCTACAGGTCGGAAGATGGCAGCTTCCGTTTCCAGCACGGGCCCATCTTTCATAACCTGGTACTGGCAGATGAAATCAACCGTGCACCAGCCAAGGTGCAATCTGCCCTGCTTGAGGCCATGGCCGAACATCAGGTCAGTGTGGGTCGTGAAACGTTTGAGCTGCCAAAACTGTTCCTGGTGATGGCAACCCAAAACCCCATTGAGCAGGAAGGCACCTATCCCCTGCCGGAAGCCCAGCTGGACCGCTTCCTCATGCATGTCACTGTGGGTTATCCGGACACAGATTCTGAACGGGAAATCCTGAACCTGGTTAGAAATGAGGCACGTAATATCGGTACCACACCGCCACAGGAAGTCTCCCAGGCAAATCTGTTTGAGGCCCGCCAGGAGGTCCTCAATATCCATATGGCAGAACCGGTGGAGGAATATATCCTGCAACTGGTAATGGCTACCCGTAATCCAGGTCCTTACAGTGAGGAACTGGATAAATGGATTGATTTCGGTGCGAGCCCCAGGGGGACCATTGCCCTGGACCTCTGCTCGCGTGCGCATGCCTGGCTCAAAGGCAATGATTTTGTCAGCCCTGAAGATATCCATGAAGTTTTCCATGATGTCCTGCGCCATCGCGTATTACTCAGTTTTGAGGCCGAAGCCGCTGGCGTTGATACAGATCTTGTCCTGACCAGGTTGCTTGAACTGGTGCCTTCGGCCTGAACCCCTGGCATCTGTTGAAACGATGCCAGCAGCAAACGCCGTGTAATTCAAACAATCTCATCAGGAATCAAGGGTGTCACGTAAAAGGCAACTAAATACCAGGCAGGACAAGTATCGCAGTCGAGGCGCCTTCATCACTCTCGAGCAACTGTTTGACCAGCGCCATGTCGCCAAATCCCTTGAGCTGGATTATCAGTCCCGCTCCCGCCTGGGCATGTCCGGATCACATATATCCAAGCAGAAAGGTCGTGGCGTCGATTTCGAGGAATTCCGTGCTTACCAACCCGGTGATGATATTCGCCAGATTGACTGGCGCGTGACCGCACGCACCGGACGCCCCTTCACCAAGGTATTCAGGGAAGAACGGGAACGTCCCGTGATAGTGGGCTGCGACCAGAGTCATAACATGTTCTTTGGCAGCCAGGTCGCATTCAAGTCTGTCCTGGCTGCTGAAGCGGCGGCGATTATCTGCTGGACCACTGTCGATAATGGTGACCGGGTTGGTGGAGTGGTGTTTGATGATACCCATCAGGAACTGGTAAAACCCAAACGCAGCAAACGCTCTGCCCTCCGGTTCCTGGACACCCTCGCCCGTTATAACCAGAACCTGGTTGAGCATCATATTGAAAACCCCGCGGATGCCCCCAATTATTTGCTAATGGCTCTGGAGCAGATGTACAGGATCACCCGCCCGGGATCCAATGTGTACCTGATCAGTGACTTCCAGAAATTTGATGAACAATGCCGACGCTATCTTCACCAATTGGCCATTCACAACAGTGTCACCTGTATCTTCGTCTATGATGCACTTGAGGAGAATCTGCCAATTCCCGGTGTCTACAGCATTACGGACGGACAGGAACGCAGCACAATCAATACTTACAAGAAAAGCGTGAGAAACCTGTATCACGAGCAGTTTGAAGTCAGACTTTCCCAACTCACTGACGCATTCAACAAAATGAAAGTCCCCATGATCACCCTGAGAACCGATCAGGTAGTACTGGACCAACTGGAAACATGGAAGCAGAAGATCCGTTAAGCCAGCTGAAGGATATTCATATCCCGGAAGCGGTCACATTCTGGCCTCCAGCGCCCGGCTGGTGGCTTTTGCTTGCGCTTGCACTTGTCGGGCTGGCTTTCCTGTGCCGACACCTCCTGGCCAACATGCTGGAACGTCGAAGGCTCGGCATGGTTCTCTCCGAGCTCGACAGGGCACTGCAGACTTACAGTGAAGAATCGGCATTTGACCATAAGCGAAACCAGGCCGGCCTGGATTATCTGGCTTCTGTAAATAATATACTGAAACGTGTAGCACAGACCCGTTTGCCGGAAACGGACAGCGCACTGCTGACAGGAAAATCCTGGCTGGCATTTCTCGACCAGCATGGGGGGAATTCGAATTTCACCGGCGGCCCCGGGCAACCCCTGGGGGATGCTGTCTACCGGAGAAATTTTGAAGGCGATGTCCGGGCCCTTCATGAAGTAGCCAGTGCCTGGATAGAACACTGCTACACACGAAAAACGCACACTGTCTCCAACAAGGAGTCAGTGGCATGATCCAGATCCTTTGGCCTTGGGTATTTGCCCTTTTACCACTCCCCTGGCTTTGCCACAGACTGCTTCCCCGTGCAGCGAACAAGGATGCCTCCCTGTATGTCCCCTTCTTCAGGTCCCTCTCCAGGATAGAAACAGTCTCTCCGCGTGTGGGTGCCCGTAACCGATTGCTTGCGCTGCTGGCGATTATTGCCTGGCTGCTGCTGGTGATCGCAGCCAGTCGTCCGCAATGGATCGGCGAACCGATTCAACTACCTACTACAGGGCGTGATCTCATGCTTGCCGTGGATATTTCCGGCTCCATGGAAGCCCAGGATATTCAACTGGGCGGGCAGAATGCCACACGCCTTCAGGTGGTTAAATCAGTGGTGGGTGATTTTGTCGAAAGACGTACCGGCGATCGCCTTGGATTAATACTTTTTGCCGCAAGAGCGTATACACAATCTCCCCTCACTTTTGACCGTGAGACTGTTGAAACGCTGCTTTATGAAGCTGAAATAGGCATTATTGAGGAAAATGCGACGGCCATAGGAGATTCCATTGGTCTTGGTGTCAAACATCTCAGGGAGCGACCTGAAGCCAGCAGAATACTGATTCTTCTTACTGACGGGGTGAATAATGCCGGTGAAGTATCTCCGCTACAGGCTGGTCAACTGGCCTCAAGGGAGAGTATTCGGATCTACACGATTGGTATCGGGGCAGATGCCTCAACCGCTAATTCCCTCTTCGGACCCAGGACCATCAATCCTTCCGCAGACCTGGATGAAGATACACTTACCAAGATTGCTGAAGATACCGGGGGACGTTATTTCCGGGCCAGGAATCGTGAGGAACTGGAACAGATCTATGAGCTCCTGGATGAGCTTGAACCTGTCGAGCAGGAAGCTGAAACATTCCGGCCTACCACTGCCCTGTTTTACTGGCCATTGGGTGCCGGACTCGCCCTGAGCTTCCTCATTGCCCTGTTGCGACTGCCGTGGTCCATACTTCTGGCCACAGGCAAAGCAGGACAGGATGAAAGCGAAACGGTGGAATTACGGGGAGAAGTGAAAGCATGATGTCACTGCTGCCAGCTGAATTCGTGGAAAACTTCCACCTCCTACGCCCATTGTTTCTCTATGGACTGATTCCGGCACTCATCGTTGTCTTTTTGCTGCTGTTTATCCAGAGCAACAGAAGCACCTGGACCAGGGCTATTGATCCTTCCCTCTTGCCCTTCCTGCTGGACAAGAATGCGTCACCCAGAGCCACTTACCCGGTGTTCGGGCTTCTCCTGTTATGGACACTCGGCATCCTGGCACTGGCAGGGCCTGTGTGGGAGAAAATTCCGGTCCCGGTTCAGGAGCGTGAAGATGCCCTGGTGATAGTCGCCGATATGTCACTCTCCATGTACGCCAATGATGTGGCGCCTAATCGGGCAGTCAGGGCTCAACGCAAGATTATTGATATCCTCAACCAGCGCCGGGATGAAGGTCAAACTGCCCTGGTTGTATACGCTGGAGATGCTCACGCGGTCACACCACTGACCGATGACGTGGAAACCATCAACAACCTGGTACCTTCACTTCAACCTGACATCATGCCAATCGCGGGCAGCAAGCCAGAAACCGGTATTGCACTGGCTATTGAGCTGCTTGAGAACAGTGCCCTGCCCCAGGCACAGATCATTCTGCTCACAGACGGTATTGCCAATGATGATGTTGGGGCAATCAGGAACCTTATGGAGGATACCCAGCACACCCTCTCCGTTCTGGGTATCGGGACAGAACAGGGAGCCCCTATTCCTCAGGCAGATGGCGGCTTCCTCCGCGATAGCAGCAATGCCATCGTCATTCCTCGCCTGGAGCGCAGCCGTCTGCAGCAACTAGCCAGTACCACTAATGGTCGCTATGCCGATGCCCTGTTAACCGATGAAGATATTAATTATCTTCTGGACGAAAGTATTTTTGATGAAAATGAAAATCTCGTGGATGTCGAAAGGGAATTTGATATCTGGTATGAAGCCGGCCCCTGGCTTTTATTGCTGGTTCTGCCACTGGCAGCCCTCTCATTTCGACGTGGCTGGCTTCTTGGTGTGGTACTTGCGGTCGCTTTCATTCCGGAAAAGGACGCGTATGCCTGGGAGTTCAGGGATCTGTGGATCAAAAAAGATTCCCAGGGAGCAACCGCATTTTCAGTAGAAAACTATGAAGAAGCCGCCAATCTATTTGAGGATCAACAATGGCGTGCAGCCGCTAATTACCGTAATGGCAGCTTTGAAAACACAGTAGCTGACCTGTCCGCCCTTGAAACTGCCGATGCCCACTACAATCGAGGCAATGCACTGGCCAGGCTGGATCGCTACCCGGAAGCCATCGCCGCTTATGAGCAGGCCCTGGCACTGCAGCCTGACCATAAGGACGCGCAATTTAACAAGGAACTGCTTGAAAAGCTTCTTGAAGAGCAGCAACAGGAACAGGAACAGCAGCAAAACAGCGAAGGTGAAAACGAGAACCAGGATCAGCAGGAAGGCGAGCAGCAGGAACAACAAAACCAGGATCAACAACAAAGCCAGGATCAACAGCAGTCGGAACAGTCTGACCAGCAGCAGGAACAGGAACAACAACAGAGCCAGGATCAACAGCAATCGGAGGAAGACAGTGAGTCTGAGCCCCAGGAGCAGGAAATGCCTGAGCCACAGGATGGGGAAGAATCGGATTCCGAAGAAGAACAGGCTATGCAACAATGGCTACGCCGGATACCGGATGATCCTGGTGAACTGCTGAGAAGAAAATTTCAGTATCAGGCTGCCAGGCAGCGCTATGAGGCAATCCAGAACCCTAACCTGGCCGAACAGGAAGCAAACGAACCACAATGGTAAAACGATTACTCCATATACTTCTCATGGGCGCGGCATTGCTGGCAGGTTTTGCCACAACAACACTTGCCCAGCCTTCTTCTGATCCACAGCCACTCAGTGCGTTTGTCGATCGAAATGAAATCACCTTGAATGAAGTTCTCACCCTGACAATTCGGGTAGACAACTCTCTGGGGAACAGTCGCCCGTCCCTGACAGCACTCAATCGCGACTTTGAGACTATTGGCAATATCAGCACCCGAAGTTCATATTCCAATATTAATGGCACAGTGCAGTCTTTCGTGGACTATATCGTCCGTCTTCGACCCAGGAGTACTGGCACTCTTACAATTCCGGCATTTCGTATTGGTAGTGAAGTGACATCGCCAATCAGGGTGTCCGTTGGCGAAGCCGATCAGGTTAGCAGTGCTGGTGACAGCGAGATTTTTATTGAATCCACGGTTAGCAAGGAACAGGTCTATGTGCAGGAGCAATTGCTGTACACCATCAAACTGTATTACTCCATCAGCTTTGACCAGGGAGCCCAACTGACCTCTCCCCAGGTAGCAGATTCCGTAGTACAACAGCTTGGTAGCGACGAAACCTATTCAGAAATCATTGACGGTATTCGCTACAACGTGACAGAACGCCGCTTTGTTGTTTTTCCGCAGGGTAGCGGACAATTAACCATTCCTCCTGTCTATTTTACCGCCACGGTAGGCCGCCGGGGGGGGCTCACCCGTTTTTTCAATAACCGAACCAGTGTTCGTGAAATCAATCTGGCCAGTGACACCCACAATATTGATGTACTGGGTAAACCGGCAGATTTCCCTGAAGGCACCTGGTTGCCAGCCACCGATGTGAGTATAGAAGAAAGCTGGAGCGGACCGGTGGACAGCCTGACCGTCGGAGAATCTGTGACCAGGAATATCCGTATTTCCGCCACGGGACTCAGCAGCTCTCTCCTGCCCGGTATTACGTATGAAGATATGGACGGTCTGAAATTCTATCCGGACCAACCAGTCAGCGAAGACTCAGCCACTGAAACCGGAGTCAGCGGCATTCGTTCTGAAGGCACGGCTATAGTACCTTCACAACCAGGCGAGTTTGTCATCCCTGAAATTGTTATACCCTGGTGGAATACTGTCACCAACACCCTGGAAAATGCTGTCATACCTGCGAGAACCATTTCAGTAGTAGCCGGCAGCAACCAGGTGACAAGTACACCAGGCAGTTTTGCTATTCCCGGCAACCCCGCGACAGATGCCATACCGGTGCCGAATATACAGGGATCAGCCAGTATGCCTGCCAGCCAGACATCCGGGCTTTATCTGTTCTGGATTACTGCTACGGCGGTGTTTGCTGCAGCCTGGTTGTTTTCCACAGCCATGTGGCTAAGGAGCAGGCGTATGCTGGCCTACTCGATAACTACGACGCCATCCATAAATGGGCAACGCCAACAGTCTGCCAGGCCCCCTGTCTCTCCCAATGCCGAAACAGCCCTGAAACTCCTCAATACGGCGATCAGCAACGGCTCCCCTCCAGAGATTCGCCATCGCCTGATTCAATGGGGACAGGCACTGTTTCCGGACAGCAATATCATGACACTAACCCATCTGAGCCAGCGCTGTAAGGATACATCCCTTGATGGGCAACTGCAGGCCATTGAGCAGGCTCTGTATAGTGAACAGAAAGAAACAGCCTTCACACCCGTAGATCTTGCTGGCATCGTGAGCCGCTTGCACAAGGGTCATAAAAACCGAAGGTCCAGCGCTAAGGATCACACTCTTCCGCCCCTTTACAAAAACTGATCATTCACTGGAGCAAAAGCAGCATGAGCGAAGTTGATCCCCTTTCACAATTCATGAAAGGACTGAAGCGGCGAAACCGCGGTGAAAAGGAGTTTCAACAGGCTGTTGAGGAAGTAGCTACGGATATTATTCCCTTCATAGAGAATAATCCCAAGTATAAAAACGGCTTGTTACTGGAACGCCTCTCGGAACCAGACCGTGTCATCAGCTTCCGTGTCTGCTGGGTGGATGATGAAGGCAATATCCGGGCAAACCGGGGTTACCGTGTACAGAACAACAACGCCATTGGACCGTATAAGGGGGGCATTCGCTTTCACAGCAGTGTCAATCTGAGCATCCTCAAATTCCTTGCTTTCGAACAGACTTTCAAGAACTCACTTACCGGTCTACCCATGGGGGGGGCAAAAGGTGGAGCCAACTTCAATCCCCATGGAAAATCCGACGGGGAAGTCATGCGCTTCTGCCAGTCTTTCATCACAGAACTCTGCCGATATATCGGCCCGGACACGGATGTACCCGCTGGAGATATCGGTGTTGGTGCCCGCGAAATTGGATATATGTTCGGACAAATGAAACGTCTGACCAATGAGTTCAGTGGCACCATGACCGGCAAGGGAATCGAGTTCGGAGGCAGTCTTATCAGGAATGAAGCTACTGGCTATGGCGCTGTTTATATGCTCGACAACATGCTCAGGCATCATGATCGTGAAGTAGAGAGCAAACGACTGCTGATTTCCGGCTCGGGTAATGTCGCAATTTTTGCAGCTGAAAAAGCCATACAGCTGGGTGCTAAAGTCCTCACACTCTCTGACTCTTCCGGGTTCATTTATGACCAGGAAGGAATCAACGCCGAGAAGCTGGCGTTCATCAAGGACCTGAAAATTAAACGCAGGGCCCGTATTTCCGAATATACCAAAACTTTCGATGCCAAGTTTTACGAGGGAGAGAAACCCTGGCATATACCGGCTGACATTGCTCTGCCCTGTGCAACCCAGAATGAAATTTCTGTGGATGATGCAAAAAACCTTGTTAACGGTGGATGTATTGCCGTCGTTGAAGGGGCCAATATGCCAACAGTCCAGGATGGTATAGATATCTTCAAGGACAACAATGTCCTCTTCGCCCCGAGCAAGGCAGCCAACGCCGGTGGTGTTGCCATTTCAGGCCTTGAGATGAGCCAGAATTCTGCAAGGCTCAGCTGGTCTGAATCTGAGCTGCAGCAACATCTTAAGGAGATCATGCATAATATTCATGAGAAATGTATTGCCCATGGTACAGAAAAAGGCAACGTGAACTATTCCCGAGGTGCCAATATCGCCGGCTTTATCAAGGTCGCCAACGCCATGTTGGCTTATGGCGTCATATAGACAACAGTTGGTCGATGGCCTGATTGGGCTAAACGCCTCTTCCAGCAATGCGGCATAAAAAAGCCCGGCAAATGCCGGGCTTTCGTGTTCAATCGGGCTATTGTTTTTATCAGGCACTTTTAAGCAGCCTGTTACTTTTTCCGTTGATAGCAATTTGCCTGGGCTTCATGGCCTCTGGAATTTCCCGGACCAGATCAATATGAAGAAGACCCTTATCCATCACAGCCCCGGTAACCTTGATGTGATCTGCCAACTTGAACTGGCGACGAAAGTTGCGTTGGGCTATTCCGCGATGAAGATAATTTTTCCCGGCCTCTTTCTTGTCTTCAGGTTTATCTGAAGCAACCGTCAGGGTATTGTTTTCCACTTCAACACTGATTTCATCATCATCAAAACCGGCCACAGCCATGGTAATCCGATACTCATCATCTTCAATCAATTCAATATTATAAGGGGGATAAGCTGAACCGGTTCTTTCGTTGGTTGAAATGCTGTCAAGCAGTGAAGCAATATGATCAAAACCAATCGCTGAACGGTACAGGGGTGAAAAATCAAAAGTAGTCATTGTTATATCCTCATATCAAGCAATATATAAATATAGACACCTGTTCTCATGAACCAGATGAGCCCCGGATGGGCTGTCAGCAAACCTCAAATGAGCCTTTGCTAAAATCTAAATAGAGGCAAACAATGGAATTTCAAGTGGAAGTTGTTTGTTAATCCGTTTTCAGCCAGGACAGTGCTTCATCTACCTCTTCAAAGAATTTCACATTGCCACACATGAACCAGTCGGCAATATGGGCCATCTTTTCATGCCAATGCTGGTCGCCCACAATAGCCAGCTTGTCAAAAGCATTGCCGTGTTTAAGACCAAGCTTGAAATCATCCCAGGCAGCCCTGAGCTCCCAACCTTGAAATTCTGTCGCATCGACCAGTGCATAAATATGAGGATCCTTGACGCCTTTAAGGGCCTCGTCGATCATTGGGTTAATTTTTTTGTAATCGTCATGTGTCAGCTTGCCCACCGGTTTTAACGTGAGCACGAAATCAGGGCCCGTACGTTCAAGACCAATGGATAAACCGTGTCTCATAATTGCCATAAAAAAGACTCCTAAACCATTTCAAAAGAGTATTGTTATCATGCAACGCTTTTCTTTCTCAGATAAACCAGAAAGCTGGCTAAAGGAAGAAAATACGGTGAAAACGACATTACCTTTCCAAGCCACATGAGCCAGCTTGATGGCGACTCATTAAGCAGGTATCCCCCATACCACATCGGCCAGGTATTAAAGAGTACCGCCAGACCAGCCATGAACCTCAGCTTTTTGTCTGACTTGCCGGATGTCAGGAAAATACCTGTGTGGATCAGAAGAGCGAGAATAAATATCGGTAGTTGTACTTGCATAATCAGTCCAGAGCTACCGGACTGAATCGTTTAAGTGTTTGGCCATGGAACTCAACATCCTCATTGAACATGGTCAGCGGACGGACCCAGTAACTTCTCTGGGATTCGTCACCGTACAAGGGAAAGTACAAAACCAGTACTTCCTCCGTCTCGGAATGAATCGCTGTGCCTACAACCTGATAGTAGGCTCCTTTATAATGACGATATTTACCCGGAGATATTAAAGACTTCATCTTGTCACCTTAATCAATTAATTCAGGATTTACATCGGATTTATTGATATTTAATGAATTTCATTGAGTATACCTATTATTTCATGGAGGCTATAAATCTTCCGGAAAGCGGAAATGAACAGTTGAAAATGAGATTGTGGCAGTATGAGTAGCACCAATGGGCAGTAATACACATTAGAAATTAGAAAATAGAAAAAAGAAAAAAGAAAAAAGAAAATAATAGAGAAGCTTCAGAGAAAGCGGGTAAAAAAATTAAAGGAATAAAAGTAACCAGGGTCGGTCATGAAAATAACATTGGTAACAAAGATAATAGCGAGAGCTGCTTGTACCGGACAGTCATTATGCTAAAAACCATTCAGACAGCTAACACCACGCTTTTTCAGTCAATTTTTAGATCATGCTGCGATCCAACACTGCCCAAAATAGCCAGGTTCCTATCCTTTACAGGCGATGGCTGGTTTTATCTGCTCCTGTTTCCTCTTGTATTGATTCTCAAGCCTGTTTATGCGTTTGAAACCCTTTTACTTGCCGCGCTTGGATTTACCATCGAAAGACTCATTTATTACATACTCAAACTTGGATTCAAACGAAGAAGACCCCCTACATTTCTTGCCAATGTGGAATCCCTGATTATTGCCTCCGATGAGTTAAGCCTTCCTTCAGGCCATACATCTGCCGCATTTTTCTTTGTGACATTTTTATGTGTAGCACTGGGCCCATTATTCCTGCCATTGTATCTCTGGGCAGCGATGGTCGGTCTTTCAAGAATATTACTCGGCGTACATTTTCCAACTGATATCATCGCCGGAGCAGCAATTGGATCCATCATTGCGCTGGTTATTGCCTGAAAACAGCACGATGAGTCAGCCAATCAGTTCGCTACCCGAAATTTTCGTACAGCCAGTTTCAATTGCCTGACTCCTTCCTGATACCGGTTTTCATCCACAGGTGAAAATGCAAGGGTCATGTAAATATCCGTAATATTTGTGACATCCCTGGCCCATTGTGGCTGGATAGCCGCGATACGTTTGCTGAACTCCCAGGGTGTTTCTCCCGGTAAACGACTGATGCCGTTATCTGAAATGAAATCACAGAATTTCAGATACAAGGCATTCGCAGGTGTCTGTATTTTTTCCGCGCGTTTGCGCAGGACAAAATAGGCAGTAATTCCGACAAACGCCACCATGACAAAAAACAAGGTCATAAGAATTTTCTCTTTTGAAACCCTGTCAAAAATATTGCTGAAGAGGGAAAACTGCATACCCTGGTCATAATTAAGAACAAAACGGTTCCAGGCGTAATCAATCATTTCTATCCGTAAAATCAGGTCGTTAATGAACGCACTGCTGCTACGAAACTTGAGCATGGAAAAAACTTCATCTTCCAGGAACGTGGCGTCTTCCTGCAGGGTAAACTGGCTGCCAAATTCAATGCGATCAGGCGCGATAGCGGCTGTAGGGTCAACCCTGACCCAACCATCGCCTTCCAGCCATACCTCTGTCCACGCATGGGCATCATACTGTCTGACGATCAGGGTACCGTTGTATTTGTTAAACTCACCGCCCTGGTAACCCAGGACAACGCGTGCCGGAATTCCTGCTGAACGCATGAGGAAGGTGAATGCACTGGCATAATGTTCGCAAAAACCTTCACGGGTGTTGAACAGGAACTCATCAATGGAGTTTTCACCCAATAAAGCCGGACTCAGTGTGTAACTGAAATTCTCATTGCGTATATGCTCCAGAACAGCATTTACGAACTCCCGATCAGACCCTGACTCGCTGTAGAGCTGTCGGGCAAACTCCCTACTCTGGTCATTACCTGTTTCAGGCAAAGTCCTGGTTCTCTGTGATATCTCCCGTGACAGGGATGGATCGACAACATACTCCAGGTAGGACGTGGCGTCATAAGTAAGCCTTTGGCCAATAGGCCTGCGTGTTTCTACCTGGTATTCCTGTCGCATGATAAAGCGCTGATCCCGGATCTGGGGAACCATGAGCGTATAAATCCAGTTTTGCTGTGTTGGCTCCATGTTGACGTTGTATTTGACATCCCTGCCCTGGTATTCAATGGCTTCAAACCAGGGACGATCCCTGAAGCGGCTCGTTCCAAGAAACTGTGCAAATGAATTGATACCCCTGCTCCAGCCTCTGCCATCAAATGTATCCAGGGTCACTCCCCGCCAGTACAACTCATTGTAGTTGGGAATTTCCGATGCAAACTCCACACGAAAAGCCACATCACCGGACCTCGTCAGATCACCTATATCACCGGGTGCCATTTCATCCGAGAGTCCGGTAACACCCGATGCGTTTTGCAAAGGAACAGCCCATAAAGGACCAATCCTGGGAAAAAGAAGAAAAAGCATAGCCATAAGGGGCACACTCTGGAAAAGCACGAGACTGGCCAGTTTCAGGGTCCGTACAGGTCGCTGGTACTCTTCTGTCTGTGTAATCGACATGAGTGCAGACGTAATGATCACAATACACAGAATCATGTAGACAGCGACAGGTATCGCCTGTGAATAAATAAATTCTGCAAGAACGGTGAAATAGCACAGATATATCACCATCAACACATCGCGCTTAAGCTTCATTTCCAGTAATTTGAGAGTAACTCCCACGAGCAATACCCCCACAATGGCATCCGTGGAAAAAATATCCCTGCCGTACTGAAACACAATTGACGTTATGACAAGAAAAACAACAACTGTTTTTATTTTTGAACCTGGATAGGAAATCCTGCCCTGGAAAATCAAAACACTGGTTGTAATGCAGCCAAGACAAAACAGGGTAAGCCAGACTGGCAGACGCAGAATATGGGGCAATATGACCGAGACCAGGGAAGCAATGATCCAGAGAAGCGATGTACGAGGCAGTTTGTATATATCAGTGGATGCGCTGACGTTTTTATCCGGACGCTTGGTTATCCAGGATTTCCACTGAAAGATCATGACAACATCCCCCCGCTGCCGGATTCCTCATCAGTCATCCCATAAAGTGCCAGCGTTCTCATGATCGCTCTGTAATGGTCGTTGCCCTTGGCCGGTTCAATGTGCTGCCCGGGAATATCCAGTCCGTAATCAAGGCCGGCGGCATCAAGCTGCAATACGCAATAACACAGCCGGGAGAGACGTTCCTCCACCGCCATATCCGGAAACATATCCCAACTCAACCAGATCTTGTCATCTACATTCGATGAGTACTCTTTGGTATAAAGTCCCCTGCCGCGTGCCGCGATTTTCCATGCCACATGCCTGTGCGAGTCTCCCTGCTGATAATTACGCAGAGCGTGAAAATCATCACTGCCACGCGTTATATTTGTATGTCCTTGGATATTCTGCTGGGATGACAGCCAGTCCAGGTCACAGGGAACGGGTTTTGGATAGACCAGACAGCGCAGATCCAGGTCAGGCAGAGACCAGGCCCTGCAGATTCCAAAAGGAAATACGGTTTCGATAGTCAATCTGCCGGGAGAAAACCAGCCTCGATTGTTGGCCATGAGAAACAGGCTGCAGCGTTCCTCGGTGTTGTCAATCAGATTGGCCGTCACCTTGCGCGAACCAGGATAGTGCAGGTCCAGGGCTTCATGAATGCGTTCCCCGTGTCGTGACAGTATCACCGTTATTTCAGCCTGCTCTCCCGCGAATATCGAGTTTCCGGTTACAGCAGAAAGATGTAGTCCGGCCAGATTCCTGAAGGTATAGAATATCGAGAGAATAAAGACACCGATCAGCCAGAATACCAGTGCAAAAGCCAGACTGATTTCATAATTGACGGCTCCCAGAAACATCAACCCAAGAACCAGCAAAAAGCCAAGGCCCTGCTGGTTGGGTATGATGAAAATATTGCGCTGGGTAAGGACCACATGATGGGCTGGTGGAATCCTGCGATTGATCCATCCATTGAATCGACGCCGCCAGCGAAAGCCAAGCAAATGCCTGATACCGGAATCGGGTTGTTGTACTCCTGTATTCATCACAGATGTCCAGGAAGTTATCCGGGTTATTTGGGGAAAATGTCTACGTCATTCAGTAGGCGCTGGGAATAGGATTCCCCGCTACGGCCAGAAGCGTCTGTCACAGAACGCAGGCGATGATCCACCACGGCAGGCAACACCATTTGTACATCCTCTGGTATGACGTGTGTCCGATCATGCATCAGGGCCCATGTCCTTGCACTTCGAATCAGGGCCATGGCACCTCGAGGAGACAGTCCAAAGGAGAACAGGTTGTCCTGGCGTGTATAGGCGACGATTCGCTGCACATAATCAAGCAGGGTATCCGTGGCATGCACTTCGGGAATACGTTCACTGATATGCATGATGTCCTCGGGAGACAACGTTTGCTTGATATTGCCAAGCTTTTCACGTTGGTCACGATTGTTCAGCAATTCCCGTTCAGCCTTGGGGTCGGGGTACCCAATCTGGAGACGCATCAGGAAGCGGTCAAGCTGTGATTCAGGCAGTGGGTATGTACCAGCAAAGCTAATGGGATTCTGTGTCGCGATAACAAAAAATGGATGAGGCAACTTCATGGTATTGTTATCTATGGAAACCTGCCCCTCCTCCATGGCCTCCAGCAGGGCACTCTGGGTTTTGGGAGTCGTCCTGTTGATTTCATCGGCCAGAATCAGGTTGGAAAAGATCGGCCCCTTGTGGAAGGAGAAATCACCACTTTTCTGGTCATAGATGGTTACCCCGAGAATATCTGCCGGGAGCAAATCACTGGTAAACTGGATCCTGGAATACTGAAGTCCAAACACCTTTGCCAGTGCCTGGGACAGGGTGGTTTTTCCCATGCCAGGTTTGTCTTCCATAAGCAAGTGACCGCCGGCAAACAGGCAGCACAATGACAGTCTGACCTGTTTCTCCTTGCCAAGAACTACCCTGCCGATCTCAGCAAGGGATTCTTCAATTTTGTCCTGTATCCTGGTTGGCATCTGGCTATCTGCCAATTCAGTTTCCTTGTCGACAATCTGTTCCATTAGCCTGCATTATGAAGCTCGGGAATGTCTTCATCCTCGGTTGATTTAATATCTGCGCTACTGCCCATGGCACGTTTGCGTTTAGCCGCATCATTTCGTTTCTTTTCAAGCATGGCCAGGTACTCTTCACCGACATCACCCGTGACATACTTCCCATTAAATACGGAGCATTCGAAATCCATCGGGATGATACTTCCTTCGGCACAAGAGGCAATGAGGTCTTCCAGCTCCTGGAAGATCAACCAGTCAGCGCCAATTGCCTGCCTGACTTCTTCAACCGTTTTGCCATGGGCAATAAGTTCATCTACAGCAGGCATATCAATGCCATAGACATTGGGATACCTTACCGGTGGCGCTGCCGAGCAGAAATAGACATTTTTAGCACCGGCTTCCCTGGCCATTTCGATAATCTGTTTACATGTGGTTCCCCTGACAATGGAATCATCCACCAGCAGAACATTCTTGTCCTGGAATTCAAGGGGGGTGGCATTAAGCTTTTGCTTGACCGATTTTTTGCGCTGACTTTGACCAGGCATGATAAATGTCCTGCCGATGTAGCGATTCTTAACAAAGCCTTCACGATATTTCACGCCAAGGGCATTGGCCAATTCTACTGCGGCTGTACGCGATGTGTCCGGGATCGGGATCACAACATCAATATCATGATCGGGACGCTCCGCCATGATTTTCTGTGCCAGTTTCTCTCCCATGCGCAAGCGGGATTTATAGACAGACACGCCATCTATCATGGAGTCCGGCCGGGCAAAGTAAACATGTTCAAAAATACAGGGTGTGAGTTGACCTTCGGTAGTGCAGATACGGGTCTCGATATTACCTTCATGATCGATATAGACCGCTTCACCAGGGGCGACATCACGGATCAGTTTGAAACCCTGTGAATCCAGCGCCACACTCTCCGAGGCAATCATGTATTCATCTCCCTTACGGGTGCGCTTCTTGCCAAAGACCAGCGGACGAATACCATGTTTGTCCCTGAAAGCTACAATACCGTACCCCACCAGCATGGCAACGGCCGCATAGGCTCCCCGACAACGTCTATGCACGCCTTCCACAGCGGTGAATACATCATCGGCTGTTGGCTTGATTTTGTTCAGAACCTGCAATTCATGGGCAAACACATTGAGCAGGACTTCAGAATCTGAGTCAGTATTCAAATGTCGCAGATCATCCCTGAAGATATCCTCGCTGAGGGCTTCCGAGTTGGTGAGATTGCCATTATGCGCAAGACTGATTCCATAGGGAGAATTTACATACAGAGGCTGTGCCTGGGCAGGACCACTGCTGCCAGCGGTAGGATAACGCACGTGTCCTATCCCCATATTACCCGTGAGCTGACGCATGTGACTGGTCCTGAACACATCACGTACAAGTCCGTTATCCTTGCGCAGGTTCAATTTTCCCTTGTCACTGGTCACAATACCGGCCGCATCCTGTCCACGGTGCTGAAGCACAGTGAGACTGTCATACAGTGCCAGATTGACATTGGATTTTCCGACGATTCCGACGATGCCACACATGATGCTTGCCCTGCTTTCGCTTATTGTCGAATCTGCCCCTGAATTGGAGCAGTTCTTCTAAATATTCAGTACTCGCGTGTCCGCCTGGGGATCATCCCTTATTACACGGCTACTGTATCACCAGCTACTGGCTGGCCTATACCAAGGATTCCCTGAAGGTAATCAATCAATGTCACAGCATGAGGCACCAGTAGCGAACTTTCAAACCATGTCTGCGATAATTCAAACTGGGTCGCTACAAGAACAATAATCAACACGATAATCATGCCCCGCAAGACACCAAAGAGTCCACCGAGAGTTCTGTCCACGCCGCGCAACCCCGCGGCTTCTGTCAATTTTGAAACAAGGTTGCTGACCAGGGTTCCCGTAAAAATTACAACGATAAATATAGCTGCAAAGGCTGCTATTCTGCGTAAGCTGGCATTATTAATCAAACTCTCCATGATCTCCGCCAGCTGAGCACTAAGAAGTGTCCCGGCAACAATGGCAGCGAACCAGCTGGCAAGAGAAAGGGCTTCCTTGATCAGACCACGAAAGACGCCCAGCAAAGCCGATATGGCGACAATCACGATAATGATGATATCAACCATTCCCATCAGTAGATGCCCTGTTACTGACCCAGTTCGTCGATGGAAAACCGGACAACAATCCCATCCAGACCAAAGGCATCTGCCAATTCCTGCTGCAGGTTGCCGGCATCACTTTCAGTCACAACTGGCCCGACATACACCCCGGTAAGTACGCCCCTACTGGTTGAAAGCGGCCTGCTAAATCCCTTGTACCCCTGATCACGCAAACGTTGGACTAGCGCTTCGGCGTTAGCCATTTCACCGAATGATCCCAGCCGAACTGCCCAAGTGGCCGGAATTCCGTCACTATCAAGCGAGGGGCGCTCAGGAGCCGGTGGTGGAGTGTCGGCTGTCAAGGCAGTATCGGGTTCACTTTCTCTGGCAGGCGTATCTGTTTCTGTCCGGATGCCATTTTCCTGGGTTTCATTCACATCTGCTGTGATCTCGGGACGGGTAGGTTCCACGTCAGGAACAACCGGTAAAGGCGGGGCTTCCGGGATGGTAGAGGTCATTTCCTGGGGAGTGACACCTTCGCCATCCAGCAGTATGGGGATGAAAATGATGGCAAGGCAACCCAGCACAATGGTTCCTACCAATCGTTGCTTCATCGCTATTTTCAAATTGTCTCCAGTACACCAGTGACAGTGAAGAAAGAACCTGTAACAAGCAGGACTGAGTCTCGCTTTGTTCCGTTCTGTTCAGACTCTGCGGCTTCAAATGCCTCTTGAACCGTGGAGAAACACTGCACATTTTCCTCCCCGGATTCAGCCAGGTGATTATATAGCATTTTTCCTTCAAGACCCCGAACTTCCTGAATTCCGGCAACATACCAGCGTGGTGAGAGCGCCTGTAAGGTAGCCAATACTTCCCTGTAATTTTTATCAGCAAGCATGGCAATAACTATGGAGACGTCATGATCAGGGAAACGTGCATTTACCTGCTCAACGAGGCGTTTAGCGGCATGGGGGTTATGTGCCACGTCCAGCACGAGCGGGTATCCACGGTCTATCTGCTGAAAGCGGCCAGTCAGCTCGGCCTCCTTCAGACCTGATCGAATCACTTCTTCCGATATATCGGGAGCAATAAGGGTAATGGCCTGCAAGACTGTTGCGCAGTTGTCCAGGGGGAAATCGTTGAGTGGCAAATCGTGTATTTCAACAGGTTCGCCCATTGCTGACCTTCCCTGCCACTGCCATCGGTCATCAGCCGCACTGGCTGTGAACTGCTGTCCATTGGCGAAAACCCATGCCCCTATGTCTGCCGCATGCGCAGTAACGGTGGCTGGTATATCCTTTTCACCAATCAATGCCGGAGTATTGGGTCGAAATATTCCTGCTTTTTCAAAACCGATTTCTTCGCGAGTCTCTCCCAGCCAGTCCATGTGATCCAAAGCAACGTTCGTCAGGATAGCCAGGTCAGGATCCAGGATATTGACTGCATCAAGACGCCCCCCCAACCCGATTTCGAGAATAATGAAATCAGGTTCCTGAACTGAAAAAAGCTGAAATGCCGCCAGTGTGCCAAATTCAAAATAGGTCAGCCTGGTTTCACCACGAACGGCTTCTACCGCCGCAAAGGAGTCACACAATTCCCTGTCTGTCGCCAGTCTGCTGCCCAGCCTTACCCGTTCGTTATAGACCTGTATATGGGGAGAGGCATAGCAACCTGTGCTGTACTCTGCCTTCTCGAGGATTGTTGACAGCATTTGCACGGTAGACCCTTTTCCATTGGTACCACCCACCGTAATAATTCTGGAATTGGAAAAAGAGATAGATAAGCGTTCTGCGACAGCATTAACCCTGTCCAGACCAAGTTCTATATTACTGGGATGACACTGCTCGAGATATTCGAGCCATTGAGAGAGATTCAAACCCTGCTCCGGAGCCAATATAAACGCTTATTCTTCAGCCGGCAGTAATTCCTGTTGATCCGACTCACCCCTGAAGCGATGCATCATCTTGCTGATCAGGGCACTTACCCGCTCACGCATGTACTTGCGATGAACAATCATGTCGATAGCGCCATGCTCTAGTAGAAACTCACTCCGCTGGAAGCCCTCTGGCAACTTTTCCCTAACGGTCTGCCTAATGACATCCTGTCCTGCAAAGCCGATAAAAGCATTCGGTTCAGCAATATTAATATCACCAAGCATGGCCAGACTGGCGGAAACACCTCCATATACCGGATCAACAAGCACAGAGATATATAACAATCCCTGCTGCTTCATTTTTTCGAGTGCTGCAGATGTTTTTGCCATTTGCATCAAGGACACCAGGGCTTCCTGCATACGGGCACCACCACTGGTGGCAAAACAGACAAGGGGAAGATTCTCTTCAAGGCATTTGTTCACGGCCATGGTGAATTTTTCACCCACTACGCTACCCATGGAACCGCCTATAAAACCAAATTCAAAGGCAGCAACAACTACAGGTTCACCGTTTACAGTACCTTTGGCGACGACCAGGGCATCATTCTCGCCAGTTGCCTTTGTCGCTGCAGCGAGCCGATCCCTGTATTTTTTCAGGTCTCGAAATTTGAGGATGTCATTGGGCACAATATCTTTACCCAACTCATCCTGTCTGTCTTCATCGAGAAATATCTGTAAACGACGCCGGGCTGAAATGCGCATGTGGTGATCGCACTTGGGACACACATCCAGGCTGTCCAGCAGGCTGTCGCGATAAAGTACTGCTTCGCACCTGGGACATTTTTTCCAGAGCCCCTCAGGGATGCTACGGGACTTTTCTGTTTCCTGGTTCCGGCCCACGGATGGGAGAATCTTGTTGATCCAGCTCATGTGTTGACTGCTATATCCTGATGATTGTTGGTCTATTGTAAGATGGAAAGTAGTCAGGCATCCATCGCTTCACGCATTTCCCCTATCAATCCAATATGGGATTCAAGCTCACTGACAGAATACTCCCTGACAGGATCCAGTTCAGCGATACGGTTAATCAGGGCACTGCCGACAACGACGGCATCAGCAATATCGCCAATCTGTTTGGCAGTTGTTGCATCCTTGATGCCGAAGCCGACACCCAGCGGTAATTCTGTACAGGTCCGGAGCCTGTCCAGGTTCTCCTTGACCGAAGCCACATCAAGATTTCCTGCACCAGTAACTCCTTTCAGGGAAACATAATAGACATAACCACTGCTTTGTTCGCAAATACGTCTTGCCCTGTCTGAAGAAGTAGTAGGTGCAACCAGAAAGATGGTATCCAGTTCTGTTTTCTTCAGAATCTCCAGGAAGTCATGGGATTCCTCAGGAGGCATATCCACAATCAGTACGCCATCAACTCCACTGTTGATTGCCGCATCAGCAAAGGCCTGGTAACCCATGCACTCTACCGGGTTAAGGTAACCCATCAGAACAATGGGGGTATCTGCATTGGTTTCACGGAAGCGGCTGACGACGTCAAGCGTATCCCTCAGGCTGGTATTGTTAGCAAGGGCTCTTTCAACAGCGCGCTGGATGACAGGTCCGTCAGATGTCGGGTCTGTAAAGGGAAAGCCAAGCTCGATAATATCGGCTCCATTCGCCACCAGGGCATGCATCAATTCAAGGGTAGTCCCTGTATTCGGGTCCCCTGCCGTCAGGTAGGGAATCAGCGCCTTGCGCCCCTCTCCCTGCAGCTTCTCGAAACAACCTGTAATTCTGCTCATTATAATTGCGGATCCTTCATGTTGATGCTTCAGCGCTCCCATATGGGAATATGTCGCTGGTCTTGCTTAACTACTTCCTAGATTACTTACTAGACTACTATGCCTTCAATCTCGGCAACAGTATGCATGTCCTTGTCACCCCTACCTGACAAATTGATCAGCAGGATATGGTCCCTGGGCAATTTCGGGGCCTCCTTCATGACCCAGGCGATGGCATGACTGGATTCCAGTGCAGGGATAATACCCTCCATACGAGTGAGGAATTTAAAGGCGTCCAGGGTTTCTTCATCGGTGACTGCTGTGTAGGTAGCACGATGAATATCCTTGAGCCAGGAATGCTCAGGTCCAACCCCGGGATAATCCAGGCCGGCTGAAATGGAATGTGTATCCAGTATCTGCCCGTTCTCGTCATTCATCAGGTATGTTCGATTACCGTGAAGCACCCCAGGTTGTCCAGTACACAACGGTGCCGCATGCTGACCTGTGGAAAGCCCGTAACCACCGGCCTCAACGCCAACCATGGCCACCGACTCATCAGGAATAAAGGGGTAGAACAGCCCTATCGCATTGGATCCGCCGCCTACACAGGCAACCAGGGTATCGGGAAGCCTACCTGTCATCTCAAGGCACTGTTCGCGGGCTTCACGGCCGATAACGCTCTGGAAATCCCTGACAAGCATCGGATATGGGTGTGGTCCTGCAACTGTACCAATAATGTAATAGGTATTGTCCACATTGGTGGCCCAATCCCTGAGTGCCTCATTCATGGCATCCTTGAGGGTACAGGAACCGGAATCCACACCTACGACATTGGCGCCGAGCATTTTCATGCGATAGACGTTGGCCGCCTGACGCCTGATATCCTCGGTTCCCATATAGACATGGCATTCCAGGCCCAGACGGGCAGCAACAGTGGCAGACGCCACCCCGTGCTGGCCTGCACCGGTTTCTGCGATGATACGCGTTTTGCCCATCGCTTTTGCCAGCAATGCCTGACCAATGGTGTTGTTGACTTTGTGGGCACCGGTGTGATTCAGGTCTTCACGCTTGAGGTAAACCTGGGCACCCCCGAGTTCATTGGTCAGCCGTTCAGCAAAGTAAAGGGGGGATGGCCTGCCCACATAGTGTTTGAGGTCATAGTCAAATTCAGCCCAGAACGCCGGGTCTGCCTTGAGTTCCGCATACTTGCGATTAAGCTCGTCCAGGGCAGGCATGAGGGTCTCACCCACAAAAATACCGCCATAGGGGCCAAAATGGCCAGTTTCGTCGGGCCCTTCATAAGTTGTAGCCATATGATCAAACATCTGCTGTATATCAGACACAATGCACCTCATCTATAAATTTTTTCATCAATTCCCGGGATTTGATCCCGGGGCTTTTTTCGACTCCTGAACAGACATCCACTGCCCAGGGATCAACGCGATCGACAGCCTCTGCGATATTCTCCGGATTAAGTCCTCCAGCGAGAATCAGGTGCTGTACTTGCAATCCATCCAATACAGACCAGTCAAAGGTCTCTCCGGTTCCGCCTGCCTTGGTCGGATGCCAGGTGTCGACAAGAATACCCGCAGCACTTGGGTAGCCGGCGATGGCATCAGGAAGTTCTTCTGCTCGTTGTGGGCGAACCGTTTTCCAGTAAGGCAGTCCGAAACTGCCACAGAATGCCTCACTTTCACTGCCATGGAACTGAAGAACATCCAGGGAAACACTGGCAAGTGTATCCCTGACAAATGCATCATCAGCATCCACAAACAACCCCACTTTCAATACCGCCGGGTTTCTTTTCTCCACAGTCTGCGATATGGCGCAAGCCTGTTCCTTGGTGACATACCTCGGGCTCTTTTCGTAAAAGAGCATGCCTATGGCATCCGTCCCTAGTTCGAGGGCCATTAAGGCATCCTCTTCCCGGGTCATCCCGCAAATCTTTATATAGGGGTTGTTTTTTTCTGCCATAAGAACATACCTGAACAGTACGCAAAGGCTTGAACCTTGTTGTACTCCTGGTCAACAGAGCATCAAATTCGAATACTAAGTGTGACTGTAAGAACGAAGCCTGAGGGGAATCAACCAGAGTATGATTTTACCAAAGCGCCCCCTGTTCGGCTATACAAACAGGATCAGCTGGCAAAGAACCGGGGCAAAACGATGCCAGGTTCCAATCTGTATTCTTCCGGATACCCCACACCCACCAGATAAAGCCCTTCCGGAGGTGCAGTTATTCCTGCCTGGGTTCTGTCTTTCGATGCCAGTAAATCTGCACACCATTGTACGTGTTTACGGCCATCTCCGATCTCCAGTAGTACCCCGGTAATATTTCTGACCATGTGCAACAGGAAGGCGTTAGCCTGGATGTCCAGGAACACAAAATTCTCCTCCCTGGTAACCGAAATTTCCGTGATACAGCGCATGGGTGTCGCTGACTGGCAACCGGCACCGCGAAAAGCTGAGAAGTCATTCTCTCCCAGCAGATCCTGGGCCGCGCGATGCATGGATTCGACATCAAGCGAATGCGGGTAATGGGTAACCAGCTTGCCCAGGATAGCGCTTTTAACAAAAGAATTAAGTATGACGTATCGATAACGACGACTGTACGCGGAAAAACGCGCATGGAAGTCGGAAGCAACCGGTGTCACACTGCGAATTACAATATCCTCAGGCAGGAGAGAGTTCGCTCCTCTCAACCAGGCTTTATCCGGACGGGGGTTGAGGACATCAAAGTGAACTATCTGGCCGGTAGCATGGACACCGGTATCTGTCCTGCCCGCACAAACCAGTGAAACCTCATGATCGGCAACTTCTCTGAGCGCGGACTCAAGAGTCTCCTGCACAGTACTGGTTGATTGGTTTTTCTGGGTTTGCCAGCCATTGTAACGACTGCCATTATATTCGATACACAGAGCAAGCCGCTGAGGAACCTGTGCTACTGAATCAACACCTGCCACTTAGGACTGGCCCCATTTCTCCAGCAGCTTCTTCGCTTCGCTTACCTGATCATCGTTACCTTCAGAAATCACTTCATTGAGTATTTCCCTAGCCCCATCAAGATCGCCCATGGCTTCATAAGCCACGGCAAGATCCAGCTTCGTAGATGCCTCATCCCGATCAGAGATAGGCTCTTCCGAGGACTCATCCACATCATCCGTTTCAAACAGACTGTCATCAATCTCTATTTCGCCGAGATCAAATTCGACATCCTCATCATCCTGGCTGTCACTACCTCTATCATCAGAACCGGAAGAATCAGACTCAGCATCAATCTCTGCCAGGGCTGCAGCCAGAGGATCATCAGCGTCACTGCCTGAAGATAGTTCAACAGCTACCTCGTCGGAATCATCCCCCAGGATGTCATCTTCAAACTCAATTACCGGTTCTTCCTCATCCAGATTAATGACATTTTCATCATCTTCAGGGGAATCATTCTCTGCCTTACTACCGGCAACATTATCAGAAGCATCATCGGTGATATCAAAACTGAACGTTTCCACATCTTCAGACTCTTCCCCGGCAGGCTCTCCTGTCGAATCTTCAAAAGAAGAAATGTCACTGACATCGAAATCAAAGGTTTCAACGTCCTCTTCAGCGTCAGTGTCCTCTTCGCCAGCAATATGATCGCCTGCTTCGGGCACGCTGGGAGAGTCCTCCACCTTGAATTCAAAGCTTTCCAGATCGGAGTCCGCCGCTTCATCCGCTGGAGTATCAGTATTTGCTGGTTCATCAGTCTCTTCAGCATCATCCAGACTGAAGTCAAAAGTCTCAACATCTACCCGATCTTCTGACTCCTCAGCAAGCCCTGAAGGGTCCTCATCGGCGGATTCCTCGTCACTTGAAGGTTCATCCATCAAGGACTCATCAAGTGAGAAATCAAAGGTTTCATCTTCATCATCAGTACGGCCGGTTTCTCCTGCCTGATCAGTAGACTCGGTACTACCTTCATCTTGTTCCGCAACATCTCCATCCAGACCGGTATCTTCCTCGGGAGCCTCATCTGACATATCCAAATTAGGAATATCTTCCAGGTCAAAGTCCAGTATTTCCCCGTCATCACCGGTCTCATCAGTCGCCTCAAGTGCGTCATCTGAGTCAGTCTGGTCATCCTCATCCAGGTCAGAAAAATCCATCGCATCAAAATCGACTTCTTCTTCTTTTAACTCAGAATCAGTGTCATCCAGTTCTTCCAGGTCATCAATGCTTTCAACCAAGGAGTCCGCATCTTCATCTTCTTCCGACTCATCCAGATCAAGGAAATCGTCATCACTGACTTCATCAGTCAGGTCCTCATCCGCAGCAACTGTTTCATCCTCCGAACCAGAATCATTCTCTTCTGGCGTAATCTCTGGAACAACAGGGGCCAACTCCGGATCATCCATGCTGTCATCTTCATCAGTGGAGCGCCTGAACATTCCCTTGAGTTTTCCCAGGAAGCCTTCATCGTCTGCAGAATGTGCATCATTTGTTTCAATTTCTGCTTCAGTAGCGGTTTCTTCACCTTGTTCAGTCACAGGAGCAACAACAGCCGGCCCTTCATCTTCGCCATCTTCGCCATCTTCGCCATCAGGCTGTTTGGAAAAACGTGCTTTCATGCCGGCCAGAAAGCCTGCAGAGGCACCATCAGTCTCTGCTGACAGATTGCGCGCATCAGCAGACTCCGCCAGACCGAATTCTTCCACGCCGGTTTCGGCCGCACGACGGCGCCAAACCAGGATGCCGACAACCGCCAGAATCAGGGCAAAGAGACTGCCCGCCAGTACCAGCGTATTTTCAAAGGCCCGGCTTAATTGCCCCATCAACGTGTTGTCCTGGGGTGTGGGCTGGGCGGGCTGGGCTGTCTGTGTGGGGGGAGCAGTAGTCGCCGCTTTCTGCACAGACTCCTCAAAGTTGGCCTGTACCTGTGCAAGCCTTTCATCCTGCATGGCAATAATGTTTTGCAGAATTTCTATCTGTTCTTCCAGTTCGGCAAACCTGGCACGGAGTTCCTGATTCTCCAGCCTTGCCCTGTCGAGGTTCTCTTCACTGATTGCCAACTGGTTTTCAAGAGCGGCAATAGTCTCGGCAAGGTCGTCATTACCGGATAGCGAATCGGTGCCGTCTTCTCCGCCCAGGATAGCCAACTCATCGGAAGGCGCTGGTGCCGCATCACCACTGTCCTGGGTCAATGCCAGCGGCTGAACGGAGACTGCCTGGTTCTGCAAGGCAATCTGGTTCTGTGCCTGGGTCTGGTCGATACTCTGGATATCCTCAACGGAAGGAATCCTCAATACTTCACCGACCCTCAGCGGGTTAATATTGTCATCTATAAAGGCATCAGGATTTGCCCGTTGTATGGCCAGCATGGTCTGTTCAACCGAGACACTGTTTGTCGGTCTGTATGTGGCCGCAATGTTATACAGGGAGTCACCGGCTTCAACGGTAATACTTTCTCCTTCGAGCTCTTCTTCAGCCTCTTCCATGTCGGCATTTGGCTCTTCCCCGACAATCATCTCCCCGGCGGAATCACCGGCCATGGCAGGGGCGGAATCTGCGACTTCTTCCACAACCGGTTCAGGTGAAGCCTCCTCCGCGGTTACTGTATTTTCAACTGGTGCAGCAGGCTCTGAAGATGAGATAACGTCCAGAGACCGGATAGGTGTCTCGTTGACAGGTTCAGGGGCGGGAACTGGTTCAGTAGCTTCAGGCACATCAACAGGCACTGCCTGGGGCTGGTCAGAGACAAAAACAGGAAGATCAATCAGGGCGGTGTAATCGCGCATGAGCCGGCCATTCGGCCAGCGAACGCTGATTACCATATCGAGAAAAGGTTCAACAACGGGCTCCTCACTCGTCAGACGCAGAATCCCTGATTCACGATTGAAGACAACAATTTCGATACGGATGTCATCAATGAGCCCGATCCTGTCAATACCGGCTCGCTCGAAATCCTCAAGGCCACCGAGACTGGCAAGAATCTGGTTGTCATTCAGCCCATCCAGGCCCAGCATCTGAATGGAGGCATCCAGAGGTTCATTCAGGGTGGAATTGACAGTCAACTCGCCAAGGCCAAGTGCCAGCGTGCTGCTGGCATGCAGTATTCCTGTAAGCAAGATCACCAGGGTGAAAAACTTTCTACATCTGGCCAGCATACATCATCCTGTCAATTGCGGTTAGAAGCCGAATCCCCTCAATATCATTCTGTCAGCAAAACCACAGAATTCTTTATAAGAGTCCGTCGCAAGTATTCATTACAAATAGTCTTTTATCAATACTTCGGCTATCTGAATTGAGTTTAGAGCAGCCCCTTTTCTCAAATTATCTGACACAATCCACAAATTGAGTCCATTAGGGTGAGATATATCACGTCTTATTCGTCCTACCCAGACAAAATCATCATCAGTTCCCTGCCCGATTGGGGTCGGATAACCGCCATCTTCGCGCGTATCCATGACTTTCACGCCGGGGAACTTCTTCAAAAGAGCCCTGGCTTCGTCTTCAGTGATTTTCGCTTTAGTCTCAATATGAACCGCTTCCGAATGGGCATAGAAGACCGGCACCCTCACGCAGGTAGGATTGACCAGGACTTCGTCATCTTCAAAGATTTTCTTCGTCTCCCAAACCATCTTCATTTCTTCCTTGGTGTAACCATTATCCATGAAGACATCTATCTGCGGAATCACATTGAAGGCAATCTGCCTGGGATAGACCTCCGGCTTGGCTTCCTGCCCATTGAGCAGCCTGGCAGTCTGGCCCGCCAGTTCATCTATAGCTTCCTTTCCTGTGCCGGATACCGACTGGTAGGTGGCTACATTAATTCGAGAAATACCCACAGCATCCTTGATGGGCTTCAGAGCCACCAGCATCTGAATGGTTGAGCAGTTTGGGTTGGCAATTATGTTATTGGTGGTATAGCCGGCAATGGCATGGGGGTTCACTTCGGGCACGACCAGTGGAATATCCTCTTCGTACCGGAACTGCGACGTATTATCAATCACGACACAGCCCGCTGCCCCGGCTTTTGGCGCATAGATCTTGGAGACGCTGGCACCCGGTGAAAACAGCCCAATATGCGCCTTGCTGAAATCAAAATCAGCAAGATTTTCAACAACATACTGCTTTTTATTGAAAGTGATTTTTTCCCCGGCACTGCGCTCACTGGCAAGCAGATAGAGATTGTCGATGGGAAAGTTGCGCTGCTCGAGAATGCTCAGCATTGTGCGGCCGACAGCACCGGTGGCACCAACGACGGCTACATTATAACGGTCACTCATAGTAATCCTTTCTTTGCCCTGCACGGGCAAAAACTCTTCAATGTCAGTTATTTCCTGGTTTCAGCCAGCCTGATTGAATAACCAGGGAGACTTCTCCTTCCAGGCGTTTTCAAAAGCTTGGATATCGTCCTGGCTCTGAAGCGTCAGGGATATATCATCCAGGCCGTTAAGCAGGACATTCTTGCGCGAGTCCTCGATATCAAAGGAAATCGTCTCTCCTCCTGGCTTGGTGATCGTCTGGGTAGTTAGATCTACCTGCAATCGATACCCTTCGACAGCATTCGTTTCTGCAAATAGTTCATCAACAATTTTTTCATCTAAAACAATAAGTAATATTCCATTCTTAACGCAATTGTTGAAGAATATATCTGCATAACTCGGCGCAATGATACAGCGAAAACCAGCGTCATCCAGGGCCCAGGGAGCATGTTCCCTGCTTGATCCGCAACCAAAGTTCTCACGAGCCAGAAGAATGGATGCACCCTGGTAGCGAGGCTGGTTCATGACGAAATCCGGGTTCAGTGGACGGCCGGTACATTCTGCATCGGGAAGCCCCTTGTCCAGGTACCTGGCCTCATCAAACAGATTCTTGCCAAAGCCGGTACGCTTGATTGACTTGAGAAACTGCTTGGGAATAATGTAATCGGTATCCACATTGGCCCTGTCCAGGGGCATGACGAGACCATCTTCAGCGATAAACTTTTTCATAATTCTTCTCCGTATCTCAAGTGTTAGTGCAGTTCCATTTCCCTTACATCCACAAAATGACCATGGACTGCAGCAGCTGCTGCCATGGCTGGACTGACAAGGTGAGTACGGCCGCCAAAGCCCTGGCGTCCCTCAAAGTTTCTGTTGGAGGTAGAGGCACAGTGCTCACCTTCTCCCAACTGGTCGGCATTCATGGCCAGGCACATGGAGCAGCCCGGCTCACGCCACTGCAGGCCTGCCTCAACGAAAATCTTGTCAAGACCCTCTTTTTCAGCCTGGGCCTTGACCAGACCTGAACCTGGTACTACCAGTGCTTCCTTGATACTGTCCGCGACTTTCCGACCCTTGACGACAGCGGCAGCAGCTCTCAAATCTTCTATCCTGGAGTTCGTACACGACCCAATAAATACGCGATCAAGTTTGATCTGGCTGATAGGTGTCCCTGCTTCCAGCCCCATGTACTTGAGTGCCTGTTCATAGTTACCGCGCTTCGTGTCATTGGCGGCGTCTGCAGGATCAGGCACTTTGCCAGTGACCGGCGCTACCATTTCAGGGGACGTTCCCCAACTGACCTGGGGCACAATATCTGCTGCATCCAGCTCAACCATGGCTTCAAATTCAGCGTCATCGTCACTGACAAGATCCTGCCATGCCTGAACAGCCATATCCCATTGCTCCCCCCGGGGCGCAAAAGGGCGGCCTTTGATATATTCAACAGTCTTTTCGTCAACAGCCACAATACCTGCACGGGCACCGGCTTCGATGGCCATGTTACACACGGTCATGCGGCCTTCAATGGATAATGACTTGATGGCATCTCCACCAAATTCAATAGTGTAACCAGTACCGCCTGCGGTCCCGATGTGGCCAATAATCGCCAGAATCACGTCCTTCGCTGTCACCCCTGGCTTTAATTCCCCATTGACGCTGATCAGCATATTTTTAGCCTTTTTCTGGACCAGGCACTGGGTAGCAAGCACATGTTCAACCTCGGAAGTGCCGATACCATGGGCCAGGGCACCAAGAGCACCATGCGTAGAGGTATGGGAATCACCGCAAACAATAGTCATGCCTGGCAGGGTTCTGCCCTGCTCAGGACCAATGACATGAACAATGCCATGGCGTGGATCATCAATCTGGAATTCATCAATACCAAACTCTTTACAATTGCTATCCAGGGACTTCACCTGGATTTTGGAGACAGGATCGATAATGCCCTCCACACCACGGGAGCGTTCATCAAGCGTGGTGGGCACATTATGGTCTGGTGTCGCCATATTGGCGCCGGAACGCCAGGGAGAGCGGCCAGCCAGGCGCAAACCTTCAAATGCCTGTGGTGAGGTCACCTCATGAAGGAAATGCAGATCGATATAAATCAGGGACGTCCCGTCATCCTGATTCTTGACCAGATGGTTATCCCACAACTTATCGTATAGAGTTTTTCCTGCCATTATATTTCTCTTATATTACAGTAGGTTATTGATTAAAATTAAAGTAATTTAATGTATTAGTTCTTGCCCGCCGGTATAACCGGAGTCTGGGACCTGATCTCCCCATTCTGCCCTCTGTTCCTGAGCAAGTGATCCATCAACACGATAGCCATCATGGCCTCTGCGATAGGGGTTGCCCTGATTCCAACACAGGGATCATGTCGTCCGGTTGTGACTACTTCTGCACTGTTTCCATGGATATCCACGGTTTCACCAGGTTGCCGGATACTTGAAGTGGGTTTCAGGGCAATATGGGCGATCACATCCTGCCCGGAACTGATGCCACCAAGCACACCGCCGGCATTGTTGCTATGAAATCCATCGGGGCTTATCAGATCCCGGTGCTCACTGCCCTTCTGGGCAACCGAGTCAAATCCTGCCCCTATTTCTACTCCTTTAACGGCATTGATACTCATCAATGCATGCGCCAGGTCTGCATCAAGCCGATCAAAAACGGGTTCGCCGAGGCCTGGCGGTACCCCTTCAGCCACGACTGAAATACGGGCCCCAACGGAGTCACCTTCCTTGCCAAGGGCCGCCATGTAATCTGCCATTTCATCCACTTTCGATGGATCCGGACAGAAAAAGGGGTTTCTTTCCACTTCATCCCAGTCACGCAGTTCAGCTGCAATCGGACCAAGCTGTGAAAGATAGCCGCGAATCCTGATTCCTGCGGTCTCCAGCAGGTATTTTTTGGCAATGGCTCCGGCAGCGACACGCATCGCTGTTTCCCTGGCAGATGAACGTCCGCCTCCACGATAATCACGAAAACCGTATTTCTGCTGATAGGTATAATCTGCGTGAGCCGGACGGAAAAGATCCTTGATATTGCTGTAATCCTTGCTTTTCTGATCCGTGTTCTCGATCATCAGGCCAATGGGTGTCCCCGTAGTTTTACCTTCGAATACTCCGGAAAGAATTCTGACCTGATCAGCTTCCTTGCGCTGGGTAGTGAAACGGCTTTGACCCGGCTTGCGTCGATCAAGATCTGACTGAAGATCATTGGCATCCAGAGGCAGCCCGGGTGGGCAGCCGTCCACAATACAACCCAGAGCAAGACCATGACTCTCTCCGAAAGAAGTCACAGTAAACAATTTGCCTATGGAATTACCGCTCATGGATTTAGCCTAGTGTATTCTGCCGAATAAAAAAGGCGCGCATTATAACGCATCACCCCGGGATTTGTTACTGAAAAAACCAGTCAAACCGCTGGTTTAGCTGGAATATTTAAGCCCCTTTCCCATAATGGGCCTGCAACTGCCTGGCAGAAAGGGCGCAGACCCCTTCCCCTCCATATTCGAAATCCAGCCAGAGAAATGGTATCTCGGGCAAGGCCTCAGCCAGTGACGCCCATGTATAGCCTGTTTCCAGAATCAGTAACCCGTCTTGGTTAAGATATGAACCGGCTTGCTCCAGTATCCTCATTGGTATCGCCAGCCCGTCGCCGGCACTCACCAGCCCCATTTCCGGTTCCTGCAGATACTCCAGGGGTAAGTCCCTGTATTCAGACTCCGGTACATATGGCGGATTACTGATAATCAGGTCAAAACGTTCGGAAATAGACTCAAACAGGTCGGAATGACAAATCTGCACCCTCTCCTGCAGCTCAAAGCGATGAATATTGACCTGTGCCACAGCCAACGCCTCCTCCGATAGATCTGACAGAATTACCTGGCTGTCTGGAAACGCCAGGGCCGCCGCTATCCCAATGCATCCGCTGCCGCAGCAAAGATCCAGAATTGTCTCCGGTGGGTACTCCAGTATTGGCTCAAAGCCTTGCTCTATCAATTCGGCAATCGGCGAACGAGGCACAAGAACATGTTCATTGACGTGGAAGCAAAACCCACAAAACCAGGCCTCATCAAGTAAATAGGCCAGCGGTGTCCTCTTCGTTATGCGCTGTTCCATCAAAGCCTGCATTCGCCTGAAATCTTCGTCACTGACAGGTGAATCCAGGGTAACAGTATCCAGCCCTGATTGGCGTAGTACAGCGCTGAGCAACCACTGGGCCTCAGCACCGGGATTATCAGTCCCATGCCCATAAAACAGGTCCGACTCCTGAAGTTGTCTCTCAATTTCAGGCAGGCAGTGTCGAACTAATCTTGTATCCGTGTTTTTCAAGGATTTTCTTTACCCGGCTTAAAGTTTCCAGTAGGGTGCGCAGTTTACTCCCAAACCACTGTTGAGCCCAGTGGAAAAACCATTCAAAAAGAAAGAAATCCCTATGCAAGACAATACCTTACGTGACGCATTTGCCTCCATCATCGAAAATGTTGGTGAAGATCTGGACAGACATGGACTCAAGGATACGCCCCAGCGTGCTGCCGATGCCATGAAATTTCTCACCCAGGGCTATACCCAGGATATAGATGAGATTGTGAATGACGCCCTCTTCCCGACAACCTCCAATGAAATGGTGATCGTGAAGAATATCGAGCTCTATTCCCTGTGCGAGCACCACATGCTGCCTTTCATAGGAAAATGCCATGTGGCCTACCTGCCTTCAGAAACTGTGATCGGCCTGTCCAAGATTGCCCGCATCGTTGATGTATTTGCCCGTAGACTGCAAATCCAGGAACACCTTACCCAGCAGATCGCTGAAACGATCCAATCCAAAACCGGCGCTCGTGGGGTTGGGGTCATCATCGAGTCCCAGCATATGTGCATGATGATGCGTGGAGTGGAAAAGCAGAATTCCGTGATGACCACATCCTGTATGCTCGGGGCATTCCGTGACAAACAAAGTAGCAGAGGCGAGTTCCTGTCCCTGATACGCTGATTATCCAGGTTTCTCCAGGAAACCCTGTATGAGGGTTGCTACTGACTCCACATCGCCATCAAGGTGTTGGTGATGTCCGCCCGGCAGCATTTCAAGCTGGATATCGCGGACCAGGGCTGCCCGACGTTCTATTACTTCTTCCGCAAATACCGCTTCAGTTGATCCTAGAACCAGGACCGGGCATTCAATAGCTTGTAGAAAAACCGCTACCTGTTCTTCGGTCAGGCTCAGCAGGCTTTTTCGGGTAAGGCGCTGGTCATGGCCCCAGTACCAGTATCCCTCTGCTTCCCTTATCCCTCTTTTACCCAGCAATTCTGCCGCCTTTGTTGAAACACCGACTCTGGCCCTGGCATTTACCGCCGCCTCGTATGAAGGATATTGACCCGCCTTCCTCAGGGGCTTGTCCACTCGTTGCGACAGTGCCTTTTGCATCTGCGGAATCATCTCACCAGTCCCGGTCGCAATCGCTCCCAGTACATCCAGCAGAACCAGTTTCCCAAGTCTTTGTGGAAACAGACCCGCCAGCAGGCTTGCTATACCACCGCCCATGGAATGGCCTATCAGGGTAAACCTGTCAAGTTCCATGGCATTGGCAACCTGCATCACTTCCGTACAGTATGACCACAATGAATATTCAGCCCCAGCACCACGATTTTCCGACAGACCATGTCCGGGCATATCCGGAGCGATCCAGTAATAATCAGGGAAATATGGGGCCAGGCAATCAAAAGTAGCCGCATTGTCCAACCATCCATGTAAAGCGAGTACTGGTGGCTTGTCGGCATGCCCCCAGGTCTTGACTGCTACCGACAGGTTTCCGACTTTTACAGTCAGTTCATTGGTTGTCATGGAAATATCAGTTGTTCAGTCAGGAAATATGGCCCAAGACAGCATCAGGTTCCAGAATAAATGGGCATGAGCCCATCCCGAGGCCCATTATGTCGAATTGGATGCAGGCCAGGTTGCCTGTATCCAGAATATGCATACGGTCCACATTTCCATGAGTCATCAAGGCGAGTAGTTCTGAAAGAATTGGGTTATGGCTGACCAGCAGGATATTTTCGCTGCTACTCTTATCTAGAAACGCCATCAGCTGGGAAGCCCTTTTATTCGCACTGAGCTCTTCAATAGTCGTGATCTGCGGTGCATTAAAGGTCTGTTCAAGGAAAATGCTGGCTGTCTGCTGTGCCCTAAGTGCCGGACTCACATAGCAACTGTCTATGGAGAGATTACGGCTGGCGAATTGACGTGCGACATTGATAACTTCCTGTCTGCCCGCTTCGGTCAATGCTCTGAGAGTATCTCCGGTGCCCGAGGCTGGCTCGGCCTCACCATGCCGCAAAAGATATAAATTCATCAGTAAACACTACTCGGCAGTTACAGGAATGCAGGCTTCATCAATTCAATAATATAGTGGATATCAGTTGTTTTGCAGGTCGGAACCCGGTTTTTCCTTGTCTTCGGAGCTCTCTGACTCATTGGTCTCCTCTATTTCACCTGTACCTTCTGTAAAACTTATATCCCGGAAAACATCATCTTCGGTTTCTCCCGGGGTGGGAGTCCCGGCATTACCGGTACTCTCAGCAGTAGTGTCAACAGCGGGTTCTTCAGGATCCGGTAAGACCTGGCTTTCTGCCGGCTCATCCTCGACAGATTCACTGGACCGGGGAGTGGTTGCCGCGTGCTCCTCGCCCGGAAATCCGCTGCCCTCATTAAATGGCCAGGGACGATCATTGGTCTCGTACACCAGGTAGTTCAACAATTCATGAAAATACGTTGCCACCCGTGTACCCACAGTACGCAGGTTTTCGTTATCTCTGCCGGTAATCAGGCTGATCAGTACCTGCGCAATAATGACGACAGTCAAAACAATCGTCAGCAGCCAGCAGGTTACCGCGTAAAACGCCATGTAGAGGATTCTGATCCACTGCTTTGGCGACAGGATATTCTGCTTCAGCTCTTCAGCCCTGTCATCCTGCATACCGTTATTTTCGTTCTGACTCATTGGAACATCTCCTATCGGGAATTCCGTATGGGAATTTCAGCCCTTTAATCCGCCAACGGCGTATTCAACATCGAGCCCGTGCTCTTCGAGCATTAAGGAATTGATTATATGGTCAACCGTCTGATTGTTGTAGACAATTTCGTAAAGTCCATTCACCAGTGGCATTTTCACATCCAGTTCAACCGCCTTCTCCCTGACCTGCTTGAGTGTATTCACCCCTTCTGCCACCTGGTCCATTTCACTGATAACCAGTTCTATATCCTTACCTTCACCCAGGGCCTTGCCCACGCGGAAATTTCGGGACAGGGGTGAAGAACAGGTTACAATCAGATCCCCCACACCGGACAGTCCCAGGAATGTCATCGGGTCTGCTCCCAGTGCCACGCCAAATCTGGCCATTTCCGTGAGACTCCTGGTCACCAGCATCGCATTGGTGTTGTGTCCCATCCCCATGGACTCGGCAAGCCCGGCTATAATCGCATAAATATTCTTCAACGATCCGCCAAGTTCCACGCCCAGCATGTCATTATTGGAATACACCCGAAAGGAATCAGACCGCAATACATTCTGCACTTCATCCACAACCATCGGATCCTTGCTGGCAACGACAGCTCCGGTGGGGCTGCTGATAGCTATCTCTTTGGCAAGGTTCGGGCCGCTAAGCACAGCAATATGCCTGTTGCTGGTTTCCTCAGCAAGAATCTGGCTCATGAGTGCAAATGTTTTCGCTTCAATTCCCTTCGTTAGACTGACCAGGATCATATCCTGATGCAGTAGTGGTCTCACCTGCCTGACAACGTCACGAAAACTGCCCGATGGGACCGCCACGAAAATGAGATCCACATCCCGGACAGCCTCTTCCAGGTCATCTGTGGCTACCACGTCTTTATGCAGCTTATAGCCTGGCAGGTAATTGATATTTTCATGGAGGGTATTGAGTGACGCTACCTGGTCAGCATCGCGCATCCACAGCAGGGTTTTGTGCCTGTTATTGGCAATAATATTTGCGATAACAGTGCCAAAGCTGCCACCGCCCAGCACGGCCACATTTTTTACTGACATAATCCGGACTCTCTGCTTGCTGTGTGCAGGGAATATCCAGCCCCTTGCACCAAGCGCGGAAAGATAACAGCTTAGGCAAGGCAACTCCAGCAAGCACTGCAATACCATTTATCCGCGGCCTGCAGGTTTGCTAGCTCCAGGGACATGCTATAGAATCGCAAGCCCTTCAAAACCTAAGTCAACGTCATGGAAAACAATCTCTGGGACACAATTCGTCAGGAGGTCAGTGAGCAGTTGCTGAGTGAACCGGATCTCGGTGGTTACCTGAGTAAACGGATTCTACAGCATGATGATCTGATGGCGGCCATCAGTGACCTGCTTGCAGGAAAACTTTCTACTGAAGAGATGCCAGCTGCCAGCCTGAAAACAGTCTTCAATGAAGCGCTGCGCTCTGATCCGGCCCTAGCCGAGTCCATGACCACTGACCTGCTAACTATCCGGGAACGTGATCCAGCCGTGAAAAGTTATTCCACAGCCCTGCTTTATTTTAAGGGCTTTCAGGCTCTGCAATGCTACAGGGTTGCTCACTGGCTGTGGGGGCAGGAACGCTTTGGTATGGCACTGTATCTGCAAAGTCAGGTATCCGAGGTGTTTGGTGTAGACATTCACCCTGCCGCCAAAATAGGACGCGGTGTTCTCTTTGACCATGCCACGGGAATCGTCATTGGTGAAACCTGTGTACTGGAAGACAATATCTCCATTTTCCAGGGGGTAACCCTGGGAGGCAGTGGCAAGGAGTCCGGAGACCGTCATCCCAAGGTTAGAACGGGCGTGCTTATTGGTGCCGGCGCAAATGTTCTGGGCAATGTCACCATCGGAGAAGGTGCGTGGATCGGCGCAGGCTCTGTGGTGCTGAGTGATGTGGAAGCCCACACCACCGTGGTGGGCGTACCTGCCAAGGTCGTTGGACGTCCCCGTAGTGAATTTCCCGCCCTGGATGTCGACCACAGTCTCAACGGAAAGGACTGACTCCTGTCATCTCCTGCCCTTGTTCTGGTCCATGGTGCATGGCACTGTGCTGACTGCTGGTCAGAACTGCTCACTTACCTGGAAAAACACGGCATGGAGATTCATACACCGGACCTGCCGGGGCATGGCAGTAACCCTCTGGACTTGTCTGAAATTTCCCTGAAACGCTACGTTAGCTCACTGGCCGGATTTATTCAGCAATTGCAAAAACCAGTAGGCCTCGTGGGACACAGTATGGCCGGCATGGTGATATCCCAGGTGGCAGAGCTAATCCCCGAATCCATAGAGCGGCTCGTATATCTGGCGGCATACCTGCCACGAAACGGCCAAAGCCTCTTTGATCTGATTGAATCAAATCATGCAACGGGTGTGACGGCCCCGGTGGAAACGGTAATGACCATGACAGCGGATAAACGCCAGTGTGGTATTCCGGCGGACCGGATAGCATCCCTTTTCTACAATCGCTGCCCATCGGAAATCATCCCGAAGACTTTTCCTAAACAGGCTACCCTGCCTCTGTCAGGCAAGGTCCGTTTGTCCGGGAGCCGGTTCGGTAAACTGCCAAAATCCTATATCTGCTGCCTTGATGATTGTGTGATTCCAATTGCTCATCAACGTTACATGCTCACGCAGCAATCCTGTGATGAGATGATTCAGCTGGATGCAGACCACAGTCCATTCCTGTCATGCCCTGAGGTATTAGCGGCCATCCTTGGCACCATGGTCAAAACGTCATAAATTACGCCCCTCCTGGCAGGACGCAGTACTAGATCAGGCAAATTTCCCCAAGATAACCGCCACCACCACAGTAAGATGAGTCCTGTAGTTGCATACGAATACCGTCGGGGTCAGTGAAATAGACCTCCGGGGTTCCTCCCTCTACCCCACCACGAGCTGGCATCCTGAGGCTGATATAGTACATTAACGGACCAAGTGCTCTGTCGTTCTGTGCTGTCAATCCGGCCTCGCCAAGCAGCTCGAGAATGTCATCCACGATGAAGTCGTCCATATTAAAACTGGCGTGATGAATGTTTGCCGGTGCATTTTCCGCTCCGGAAAAAGGGCCAGCGTACATCACAAACTGCTTGCCATCACCAATCCCGTTTACCGGCGCCCCGGGTCCCTGGTAGGCCTGGATTTCAAGACCAAAAAACTCCTTGTAAAACTGATTAGCCCCCGCACCATCATTTACAAACGACGTGAAATGATTGATTTCACCCAGCGCCATCAGGCCAGGCCCGGGGTTCTCAGGGAGCGTGCACTGGTTTCCCAGTGGACCACTACCACCACACCATGACGCATCGGAAAGTCTGACAATCAGACCTCGCGCATCGGAAAAATACAACTCATCTGTATCTCCCCGCTTTCTTACCCAGGTAGTCATGGCATTGTCCAGGCCAGGTAAGGCTATATCAGGCGGGGAAATCTCGGTGAATCCCCTCCCCCTGAGGATTGATAACTGGGTCTGCAGGTCATAATCGGGTACCGAATAGCCTAGTTCCGTGATAGCCGGGTCTTCTCCACGCCCTGCTGGCCTGATTGCCATGGTCTGGAGACTTTCACCGATTTGAAGAATCACCCTGTCCTGATTTCTTGAAATCACCGGGAGACCAAATACCCGCTGGTAAAACCCCACCGAGCGATCAACATCACGGACACGGATCTCGAAATAATTGAGTTTATCGACCCTGATATTACTGCTCGCAGGCTCTGCCGAGCGACAAGAAGGTAAAAGGAAGGCCCCCAGGGCACCAGCAAGGGTTTTATGCAGAAAATGACGGCGGTTCGGCATGCGTATTCATCCTGTGAAGCAATCAGTTCGAGTAATATACTGACTCGATCATGCCTTAACCCGTCAGGCTAGTCCAGCGTTGAGATTGCAAGTCGTCCCGGTGTTACTGATAGTAAAATCGGAACATGGCAAGCCCCCTATTATTTAGGTCAGGGCAGGTCAATCTTCACTATGCTTGCACAGTTGTCCACAATAATCACTTCCTGTGATAGCGCAGACCATGCATAAATAGGATACGGGTTTCTCACACGAAGAAACCATCAACTTAAAGGGGATTAACATGACTTTGAAAAAACTCACCATTGCCGGTGCCCTTGTAGCATTAGCAGCACCCGTTTTTGCCCAGCCTGGCGGCCAGGGGGATCAAGACACCAGTATGAGTTTCTTTATCACCAGTCGCGGTTTGGGGGACGGAGCCAATCTTGGTGGACTTGCTGGCGCCGATGCCCATTGTGCAGCACTGGCTGAAGATGCTGGCGTCAGTGGCAAAACCTGGCGTGCCTACCTGAGCACCACAGGGCCATCCGGTGTCTATGCAAGGGACAGAATTGGCAATGGGCCCTGGTTCAATGCCAATGGAGAGCTGGTTGCACGTAGTCTTACCGACCTGCACTACAGCAATACCAATGTGACCAAACAACGGGCCTTGACCGAGAATGGTGACATGGTTAATGGTGTCGGGGACAACCCGAACATGCATGACATTCTAACGGGTAGCAATCCGGACGGCACCGCTTCTGATTTAACCTGTAACAACTGGACAAGCAACACAGATCAGTCACGGGCTATGGTTGGACACTTTGATCGTGTCGGTGGTGGTCCCCTGGCAGAATCCTGGAATGCCACTCATCCATCCCGAGGCTGTAGTCAGGAACAGTTGCAAGCTTCAGGCGGCAATGGTTTCTTTTATTGCTTCGCTACGGGGGAATAAATCCAGCCCGAAAAAAGGCGCCAAATAGGCGCCTTTTTTTATACAGGCAGCGAGAATGCTGGCCCTGATATTTTATCCCCAGAACATTCTGATTACTCATCAACTTTGGTGTAAAATGCCCGACTTTTGACAGCGGGCTCAACGCTTTTATGAATCTCAAGAAACTCCTGGACAGTCGTATTTCACAGGCCCTAACCAAGGTCTCGGATCTTCCTGATTGTGATGCACTGATCAATTATGCTCGCGAAGAAAAGTTCGGTGATTATCAGGCCAATGGCGTCATGGGGCTGGCCAAGAAACTGAAACGTAATCCCAGGGAGATTGGCGAAGAAGTGATTGCCGCCATGGACCTTGGCGACATCGCTGATAAGATAGAACTGGCAGGCCCAGGTTTTATTAATATCTTTATATCTACTGAGTACCTGTCTGCACGTCTCAATGAACTTCTCAATACCGATTCGCTTGCTGACAAGACTTCCTCACCCCAGACAGTGGTTATCGATTACTCTTCCCCCAACCTGGCCAAGGAGATGCATGTCGGTCATTTACGTGGGACGATTATCGGGGATGCCCTGACACGGGTTTTTGAATATCTCGGCCACAAGGTCATCCGCCAGAACCATTTTGGTGACTGGGGTACTCAGTTTGGCATGCTGATTACCTGGATGCAGGAACTGAAGGATAAAGAAACAAACCTGGGCAATGAACTCGCAGACCTGGAAGTGTTTTACCGTCATGCGAAAGAAAAATTTGACAGTGATCCTGAGTTTGCCAAAGCCAGCCGCGATAATGTTGTCAGATTGCAGGCCGGTGATGAGGAATGTCTGGCTCTCTGGCAGGACTTCATCAAGGTGTCTGTCTCACACTGCCAGAACCTCTATGAGAAACTTGGCATCACATTGGGTGCAGATGATATACGCCCCGAAAGCTTTTATAACGACAAGCTTGCTGGAGTAATACAAACACTGGAAGAAAAGCAGTTACTCACTGAATCTGACGGCGCCAGATGTGTATTTCTTGATGAATTCACCAACAAGGAAGGTGACCCACTGCCTACAATCATCCAGAAATCCGATGGTGGCTATCTCTATGCCACCACAGACCTGGCTGCTATCGAATACCGCAATCATGAACTACATGCGAACCGCATACTTTATGTCGTAGATGCCCGCCAGAGCCTCCACTTTCAACAGGTTTTTCGTGTTGCTGAGCTGGCCGGATTCACCACTGGCCAGTGCTCCCTGGAGCATCTTTCCTATGGCACTATGATGGGAAGTGATGGAAAACCCTTCAAGACCCGTACCGGCGGTACAGTCAAGCTGATGGATCTAATGGAAGAAAGTGTTCGTCGTGCTTTGGATGTGGTGACAGAGAAAAATCCTGATCTTGAAGAAGCTGAGCGCCAGAACATTGCCGGCATTGTGGGTATTGCTGCCATCAAGTATTTTGAATTGAGCAAAAATCGCAACAGTGACTATATCTTTGACTGGGATACGATGCTTTCCTTTGATGGCAATACCGCACCGTACTTGCTTTATGCCTATGCCAGGATTCGCAGTATTTTCCGAAAACAGGAAGCCCAATCAGGCCAGACCTATCATATCCAAATACACGAGAAGGCGGAAAAGGTACTGGCCCTGAAGCTTCTGCAGTTTTCCGAAGTCATTGAGCAGGTGGCCCAGGACTGCTTTCCAAACCAGCTATGCCTGTACCTTTATGAACTGGCTGGTATCTACATGCATTTCTATGAAGTCTGTCCTGTTCTCAAGGCAGAGCCTGAGATCAGGAATTCCAGGCTCGGTTTCTGTCACCTGACTGCATCCACCATAAGCCAGGGCCTTGATTTACTGGGTATTAATACACTTGAACAGATGTAAGCGAGCAAGCATGTTGCTATAATTCGCCGCGCATAATGCCTGTGCTTCCCCGATTGCAGGACAGGCTCAAAATAAAATAAATCAGTAGTCAACAATATTTCCCAGGTACCGCATGTCTGACAATCCAACTATTATTTATACCCTGACCGACGAAGCTCCAGCGCTGGCCACCTATTCATTACTCCCCATAGTCAAGGCCTATACCGGAACTGCTGACATAAACATCGAGACCAGAGACATCTCACTGGCCGGCCGTATCATAGCGGTTTTCCCCGACTATCTGCCTGAAGAGCAGCGCCAGTCCGACGACCTCGCCTACCTGGGGAATCTTGCCCTTAAACCGGAAGCCAATATCATCAAGCTACCCAATATAAGTGCGTCTCTTCCCCAGATGAATGCCACCATCAGGGAACTGCAGGAGAAAGGATATCCATTACCCGATTATCCGGAAAACCCTGCCAATGATGAGGAAAAAGATATCAAGGAACGTTATGACAGGGTCAAGGGAAGTGCTGTAAACCCGGTGTTGCGTGAAGGAAATTCCGACAGGCGTGCTCCTGGAGCCGTCAAGCAATTCGCCCGACAGAATCCGCATTCCATGGGAGAGTGGAGTTCGGATTCAAAAACACGTGTCGCCCATATGGAAGACGGGGATTTCTTTGGCAGTGAGCAGTCAACTACACTGCAACATGAAGATACATACAAAATCGTTTTTACGGATGATGATGGCCAGGAAACTGTTCTGCGCGATGAAGCCCCCCTGCTCGCAGGCGAGGTTATTGATGCTTGTGTAATGCGCAGCAAAGCACTTCGTGAGTTTCTTGAAACTGCTATTCAGGATGCCAAGGACAGCGGAGTGTTGTTATCACTCCACCTGAAAGCCACCATGATGAAAGTCTCGGACCCGATTCTTTTCGGGCACGCTGTCTCCGTCTTTTTCAGTGATGTCTTCGAAAAACATGCTGATACCTTCGCTGAACTGGGTGCCAACCCCAATAATGGCTTTGGTTCCGTCCTGTCACTACTCGATAATCTGCCAGCTGAAAAGAAAGCCGAAATCGAACAGGACATCCAGTCATGTTATGAGAGTCGCCCTCCCCTGGCCATGGTCAATTCAGACCGGGGAATCACCAACCTTCATGTACCTAGTGATGTGATTATCGATGCCTCCATGCCGGCAGCCATTCGCTCCTCCGGCAAAATGTGGGGTCCTGACGGGGAACTCCACGACACGCTCGCCATCATTCCAGATCGCTGCTATGCAGATGTTTACCAGGAAACTATCGACTTTTGTAAAAAACATGGCGCGTTTGACCCCAGGACTATGGGCTCAGTACCTAATGTCGGTCTGATGGCGCAAAAAGCTGAAGAGTATGGTTCACACGATAAAACCTTTGAAATAAGTGGCAGGGGACGTGTGCAGGTCCTCAACAGTAAAGGCGAAGCCATGCTATCCCATGATGTTGATGCAGGGGATATCTGGCGTATGTGTCAGGTGAAGGACGCTCCTGTCCAGGACTGGGTCAAACTGGCTGTTAACCGTGCACGGGCTACAGGCAATCCGACGATCTTCTGGCTGAACCCTGACCGCGCCCATGATTCCCAATTGATCAAAAAAGTAACAACCTATCTTAAGGACCATGATACTGATGGCCTTGAGATACGCATCATGTCACCTGTGGAAGCAACCCGTTTCTCGCTGGAGCGCATGAAGGAAGGTAAGGACACTATCTCGGTCACAGGTAATGTACTCAGGGACTATCTGACAGACCTTTTCCCCATCCTCGAGTTGGGTACCAGCGCTAAAATGCTGTCAATTGTTCCCCTGATGAATGGTGGCAGTATGTTTGAAACTGGTGCCGGTGGATCTGCGCCAAAACATGTGCAGCAATTCCAGGCAGAAAATCACCTGCGCTGGGATTCCCTGGGAGAGTTCCTGGCACTGGCAGCATCACTGGAACACCTTGGAGAGTCTACCCACAATGACAAGGCCACTGTACTCGCCAAGGCACTGGATGAGGCCACTGGTAAATTATTGATAGAAAACAAAAGTCCTTCAAGAAAAGTGGGTGAGCTGGATAATCGTGGCAGCCATTTCTACCTTGCCCTGTACTGGGCCCAGGCCCTGGCTGCCCAGAACGACAACAGTGAATTGAGAACTGTCTTTAGCAGTATTGCTGAGTCCATGACGGCCAATGAGAAAACTATCGTAGATGAACTGAACAGGATACAGGGACAAGCCGTTGAATTGGGCGGGTATTACAAACCCGACCCAGCTAAATGTGCCAGTGCCATGTGCCCCAGCCAGCTACTCAATGACACGCTGGCTGCAATCTAATGACCAGTCATTGATAAAAAATACCGGGAATTACCCGGTATTTTTTGCTCTATTGTTTAAGATTAACGATATGGCTTACTGAAAACAAGAACCGCCCTGGCAGTCTGGCCACGGACACTGAATACAGCCACACTGCGATCATCATTCGGGTTGTCCAGCAAGTTACTGTCCGAATCCAGCACAAAGCCGGCAGAAGTCACTTCATCAATGATCACATCCTTACCGATAGGTGGATATTGCCTGAATCACGCCATTCCGTCCCCTCTTCTGCCAGATGATCAATAAGCAAGTATTTCCCCCCAGGGCGAAGAGCTGCAAACACGCTATCATTAAAAGCATCAGTATCCACCCCGAAACTCTGAAAATCATGATAGGAAAGCACATTGTAGACAGCATCCAGGTTTGACGGGAAATCGATGTAGTTATAATCAACAATGGTGCACTCAGCATTGTCATGGGCATCAGCAAATGCCTGGCCTGCTTTACCGGAATTACCGTCCTAAAAAAGATGCCAATAAAGGTAGATCATACATTTCCAATTTTCCGGCAGGTCCAATGGCGTTGACGAGAATTTCTGTATAGTACTGGCCGAAGGTAGATATTTCAGCCACATGGTCGCCCTCATTCAGGTCCGCAAGAGTCAGAATCTCAGCGGGCTTTCTACCAGCATCCCGGACAACCTGATTTTCAGATCTTGATGAAGATTCAACGGCATTCCTTATATGCGCAGGCGTATTTTCAGGAACTGTATATCCTTGTGCCAGTACGCAAACAGACAAATGGTTTCAGTAGGATTTTCATTGATTCACCTTGTAAAAACATAGTCAAAAAAAAGGGCTTACGATTGTAAGCCCTATTCATGACAAGTTGAAAGAAGCCTTTTCCGCTACTGGCTTAAATCCAGGAGAAGTCTGTTAAGGCGGTGAATGTAACTGGCCGGATCATCAAGCTGACCTCCTTCTGCCAGGCTTGCCTGGTCAAAAAGAATTGATGCCAGGTCGTTGAAGCGGTCTTCGTCTGACTCCTTGTCCAATTTGGAGACAAGCGGGTGCTCCGGGTTAATTTCAAAAATTGGCTTGAACTCCGGCATAGCCTGACCAGCGGCTTCCATAATCTTGCGCATCTGTGCTCCCATATCATGCTCCGAAATGGAAAGACATGCTGGTGACTCAGTGAGCCTGTTCGTTGTTCTGACTTCTGAAACGCGATCACCCAGAGACTCTTTCAAACGATTGAGCAGGGGTTCAGCATTTTTGTCAGCTTCTTCCTGCTGCTTCTTGTCTTCTTCAGTATCCAGTTTACCGAGATCAAGCTCACCACGAGTAACGTCCTGGAACTGCTTACCATCGAATTCAGTCAGATGGCTGATAAACCATTCATCGACCCTGTCTGATAATAACAACACTTCAATGCCTTTCTTCCTGAATACTTCAAGATGTGGGCTGTTTCTAGCCGTGTTGTGGGAGTCGGCTGCAATATAAAAGATTTTTTCCTGACCATCCTGCATGCGAGAAACATAGTCTTCCAGAGACTGATTCTGAGTGGCTTCATTAGTATGGGTAGTTGAAAATAGCAGCAACTTGGCAATTTTTTCCCTGTTAGCATAATCTTCAGCAGGTCCTTCCTTGAGAACCTGGCCAAACTCATCCCAGAATTTCTGATAGGTTTCGGCATTTTTCTTTTTCAGCTTGCCAAGCATGTCAAGCACACGTTTCGTGAGTGCACTCTTCATGGAATCTACTGCAGGATCCTGCTGCAGGATTTCACGACTGACATTTAATGAAATATCGTTTGAATCGATAACACCTTTGACGAATCTCAAATAGAGTGGAAGGAACTGTTCTGCATCATCCATGATAAAGACACGTTGCACATAGAGTTTCAGTCCACGTGCCGCATCACGGTTCCACAGGTCAAATGGTGCTTTACAGGGAAGATAAAGAAGACTGGTATATTCCAGCTTACCCTCGACCTTGTTATGACTCCAGTCTATGGGATCTTCAAAGTCATGACTGATATGTTTGTAGAATTCCTTGTATTCATCGTCATTCAGCTCATTCCTTGGGCGCGTCCAGAGAGCCTTGGCTGAATTGACCGCTTCATATTCAGGTGCTGATTCTTTTTTATCCTTGCCCTCTTCATCCGCACTAGCTGGCAGCTCATCCTTTAGCATCATGACAGGAATTGAAATATGATCTGCATATTTCCTGGCAATACTTCTCAGACGATAACTTTCTGCAAAGGAATACTCCTCTTTTTTAAGATGCAGAATGATGGTGGTGCCACGTTGCGTTTTTTCTACAGGCTCTACTACGAAATCCGATTCTCCGCCGGACTGCCATCTGACACCATTTTCAGGGGGTTCTCCCGCTTTGCGTGAAAAAACCTCAACTTTGTCAGCTACAATAAATGCGGAATAAAAGCCGACACCAAATTGACCAATAAGCTGTGAGTCTTTCTTTTCATCACCTGTTAGAGATTCCAGAAACTGGGCCGTTCCTGATTTCGCAATAGTCCCAAGATGCTCGACAACATCATCCCGATTCATCCCGATACCATTGTCAGCAATTGTGATGGTGTGATTCTCCGGGTCAAAATCAATCGTGATTTTCAAATCCGGGTCATCTTCCAGTAACTCAGGTTTGTCCAGCGAGGAAAATCGCAGCTTATCAGCTGCATCAGATGCATTCGAAATAAGTTCTCGTAAAAATATCTCCTTGTTGCTGTACAAGGAATGGATCATCAGGTGAAGCAGTTGCTTGGCTTCTGTCTGGAACCCCAGAGTCTCTTTTTTTGCTTGTGCGCCCATAAATTCTGGCTCCCCTTTGAAATTGAATAACGCCATTAAGATGGGGCCCAAATTACGTTTTTCAAGTAAAAAAAAACGCATCCGGAGATGCGCTTCTACTACTTACTGCTTTATCGTTATTATTATTAATATGATCGGTGTTACCTGAAATATTCAGCCAGATCCCGACGTTGACGCTGGAGTGTTTCATAACGCTCCTTCTCTCGAGTCAGGACAGTAACCCAGGTCTGAGCTGTATCTTCACTACGCTCATCCCGAGCCGCAGCACGGGCTGCCTCGATACCTTCGTCATATCGATTCAATTCCATGTAGCAGCGTGCAACAGAGAGATTTGCCTGGTCAGGACGTTCCAGCCCGCCTTTTTCAAAAGCATTGTTGAAAGCTTCTACACACTTGCCAAATTCAGACATGGTGGAATAGATACGTCCGAGCCTGGCATAGTTTTCACCATCTTCTGACATGGCCGCAGCTCTTTCCAGGGGAATTGCAGCTTTCGCATCTTCTCTGGCAATCTGGTAACAGGTTGACAGAAAAGAAAGATTTCCTTCATCTTCTTCAATGATTCCGGCATCCATACCTTCCTGCATTACCCTGGCACAGCCATAAGGATAATCATTATTGTATAACTGGGCAGCAAAGTTGATCAGTTGTGAATCTGAATCCAGGTTACTCAGGGCATAGTTTACGTAGTATGACTGTGCCTGTTCCTCAAACCGCTCAATCTGCCCGAGAACGGCAGGTAAAAGTACCCAGTCATCAGCTTCATTGAACAGAACGATAGACTCACGAAGTACATCATGTGCTTTTTCATAGTCTTCAACGTTGAAGTACAACGCCCTGAGCAGGTCAAAGGTATTCTTTGGAATAACTTCACCCTTGTTACGCAGGATCTCCATATTCTGCAGTATGTACGGAATGGACTCATTGTATTCTTCAAGCTGGTAGTGAGCCGTCCCTATACGGAAATAGACATCATCATTAGGTTCCAGTGCTATTTCGTTATATTCGGAAAATTCCGCAATCGCTTCACGGAACTGTTCCTGAATATAGTACAGGGATCCAAGATAGAACAAAGTCTGCTCAAGCTGCTCCTGAGTCAGGTTTGGAAGCTCCATAATCTGCTGATAGGCATTAATTGCCTCATCATACTGTTCCTGAACCTGGTAGATATTGGCATAGAACTGCCACATGACAAATTTTTCCCTGTCATTCAGGCGATCCCTGTCAAAATCCTCTTTAATCTCACCCAGTATTTCCAGCGCCTCATCATACTGTTCCATATCACGCAGTTCCATGACTTCATTGATACGGGTAAATACGCGTCGACCAAGTGTCTGTGAAGAGCGCGCTTCAGGTGGCGCACGCCTACCATCCTCATCTTCATCTGCAGCAATTGCCTGCTGATTGAACAGACCAACACTGCTGGTCATGGTCACAACTATCAGCATTGTCTTGCCGAAGCCAAGCAGACATTTAGGAAAATTTATATATTTCATAAATACTCTCTCTTGATTAGTCTGCCAGGTTATAGCGGAAAAGGTATCTTACACCCGGTACGGCAACTGGCTGACCGTCTTCAACAGCAGCGTTGAATTTGAAACGGGAAACAGCACGACGTGATGAAGAATCAAAAATACGTTCTGGATCAGCATCCACAATTTGGATGGAGTCCGGATCGACAGTTCCCTGGGCAGTCACGGTGAATGAAACCAGACACCATCCTTCAATTCCCCTTGAAGCCGCTCGCTGTGGATACTGCGGTTCAATGGTTACAATAGGCAGCATCTCTGAATCACTGGCGGAAATGGAGGCCGAATTTTCCAGCCCACCCATATCTACCTCAACACGGGAAATATTCAGACCTTCACCGGTAGGCGCATCAAGAGCAATATCCGGTTCCGGCAGATCAGGAATCTCTTCGGGAACATCAGGCTCCTCAGGTTTCGGTTCCTGTCGCTGAACTTCCAGTTCTATTTCAGGCATCGTGATATCGGCAATTTTCCTTGCTTCTGTTCTCTCTGGCTCAGTCTGGTCCATGGAGATCAGGAATTGCATCAGGAAAAAAAGACCGAATGTCACGGCTGAGGCAAAAACAATCGCAAATCCAATATTGAACAATCTGATCATGATTTAATCCTCTGCAGCTATCTGAATATTAGGTGCTTCAGCTTCTCTGGCTGCGTTCATAATCGTAAGCACAAACTCATTTGGCGCATCCTGGTCGGCCTGAATAACAACAGTCGCATTAGGTGTTTCCGCCAAGCGTTGCTCAATTCGCAGCCGCATATTTCTGGGAGGAATAATATCCCCGTCCATCCACATTTCACCGACAGGTGAGATGGCTATTAATATAGGCTCACCGGATGTTGGTTCTACCGTGGACGCCTCCGGATAATTCACCTCATATCCGGCTTCTTTAACAAATACAGAAGTTACAATGAAGAAGATCAGCAGGATAAACACCACATCCAGCATGGGAGTCAGGTCAATTTCACCTGCCTGTTCTTCTTCTTTCTGTCTGGCAATACCTTTCATAACATATCCTGTTAGGCGTGCTGGATCTCAAGGTGATCTTCCAGCAGTTGCAGTTCCCGGTTTGTTCTCACTTTAAGAATGTTACTGGCAAAAATACCTGACAGTGCACCAACCATTCCGGCCATTGTCGGGATTGTTGCCTGGGCGACACCTCCAGACATTTGCTTGGCATCACCACCGCCGGTAACAGCCATCACGTAGAACACCTCTATCATTCCGGTTACGGTACCCAGAAGACCAAACAGAGGACAGACAACAACCAGCACCTCAATGATTGGCAAGGTTGATCTCAGGTCAAGTGTCACACGTGAGATCAGTTCTGTACGGATAGCATGGGCAGTCCAGGATTTTTTGTCTTTCCTGGACTCCCATTCTGACAGGGCATTAACAACATTCTTCTTGTGGACAGTGCTCAGAAACCAGAAGCGCTCAATCATCAGGCTCCACTTCACAAAGAGCAAGATCGCGATGAGATTGAGAACGGGGCCACCTCGTTCCATAAAAACATCGATGGCCTCGAAACTTTCACTTAAAAAACCCATAAGCTAAATCTCCAGCTTAATTAATTGCTTTCTTTATAGCTTACGATGCTGCATTGGCTTCCGCGCGACGGGCAATAATACCTGTCGCCTGCTCTTCCATTATCTGAATGATATTGTCACTCCGTGATTTCACGATTGTGTGGAAGAGAATAGTCGGAATAGCAACCACAATACCCAGTACTGTAGTTACCAGAGCACCGGAAATACCACCGGCCATAATCTGGGGGTCACCAGTACCAAACAGGGTAATGGCCTGGAACACAGTGATCATACCGGTAACTGTACCCAGCAGACCGCCCAGAGGCGCAACTGTGGCAATAATCTTGAGAAGCGTCTGGAAGCGTTCCAGTTTTGGCGTTTCAAGCAGAATGGCTTCACCGAGTTTCAGCTCCAGAGTCTCAATATCCATGTTCTTATCGGTTTCATAGACAGACAGCACACGGCCCAGCGGATTGTTCTTGGTAGGACGGTCGCTGTTTTTCAGCTGACGCTTCACTTTTGCATTGATGAAAGAAAGAGTAATCATCCTTTCAACTGCCAGCAGTGTCGCGAACAGGCCAACGAAAATGATGATCTGACCAATAGTCCGGCCCTGCTCCCAGTATCTTTCACGGAATGAAGGTGAGCTGATCAGGGCTGCCAGGTAAGAACCACCAAAAGGACCAGTGGGGTCGATACCAACCATGGTGAAACCACTTGTAGCAGCCTGAATATTTGCCGCTGTTTCTGTGTAATCACCAGGCTGGCTGGGCAGTATGCTCAAACGCTTGGTGTTTGCGTCGAACTCAAGGTACTGCCCACCGGAGACAATATTATATGAGCCGATACGAACAACTTCCTGTTCGCCCTGCGTGCCATCAGGCTGAGCAACAGAGGCAGTGAACTTGCTAACATTGCCTGATTCGGTCATTTCCTGAAGCAGGTAGAACCAGAGGCGCTCAAGCTGTTCAATAGTAGGCAGCTGTGACTCACTGGCCATAATGCCAGCAAGTTCTGTCAGTGTTTCTTCACGACCCGGGAACTGTGCTGAAACCAGAGACGCTTCGAACTGGCTGCGGGTATCACCAACAACACCGGCGATAGTACCGAACAGCTCATCCAGGTCACCGAGACGTTCCTGCAGGGTTTCAAAGCGCTGGGCCTTGATAATTTCATTTTCGTTATAGGTGTTTTCCAGATCTACGGAAATCCTTTCTTCTGCAGCTTCCCTTTCCAGCATTTCATTGAGCAGCGCCTCACGCTGGTTCACATTCTGCTGGAACTGCTGCATACGTTGACGGTGCTCCTCAGTCTCATTCAGACGAGCCTCTTCAACGAGGTCAAGCAGATCATCAAGATTAGCTGCCTGCTGCTGGGCGAATGAAATCGAAGCAGAAAGACAAAGAATAGATGTCGTCACTGTTTTAGTAATAATCTTTGCAAATTTCATTGGTGCTTACTCCGGCGCGGCAATTGGTAATTCAAGAATTTCAGTACTGGCCAGGTTCTGAGCCATCCTGATAGCGTTGGCAACTGGACGCCTGTAGGCATCTTCCAGGGTTACCCAGCTGTTCGACTCTTTATCCCAGACACCTGTCTGAGTCTGGTCACTGGTCTGATAGATCAGGGCAATACGGCCAACACGCAGGATATCAACATCACGCTCTACACCACCGATCTCCAGTGAGTCTGTGTAATGCTGCATGGCCCTGCCATAGTTGATTTCCTGCTGGTAAGCAGCAAGAACAAGGCGAAACTTTTCTGCTACGTTTACGCTTGAGTCATCAAACGTGTCACGAATCAGGTCAAGACGCTGTTGTCTCTCATCAAGCAGAAATGGCAGATCAAGCTCAACAAACTGCTCAAGCGCAACCATCATACGTTCCATCAGTGGTGGAACCTGTCTCTGTAGAGCGGCGGCATCTTCAATTGACGCATCGTACTCGGCAATGGTGGCTTCCTGCTGGGCAATCGTGCGGCGGTAACTGGCGTTATACACTTCCAGACCTTCAACACGCTTGGCAGCTTCACCGTATTCCTGAACCAGTTCGTCAGCTTCGTCAGAAAGCTGATTGATCCTGACCTGGGCTTCAGCAGCGGCTGCAATGGCTTCGCCTGCAGCGGAATTGGCCCTGTCGATAATACTGGTATCAACGGTGGAGTTCTGTGCAGATGCCGAGCCGACACCCAGCACTACAGGCAACATTAATAAAGGAACAAGAATCCTTTGCTTGAAACGATGGTAGTTCATGTGTAGTCCCACTTGTTTTAGAAAAGCTTAGTTTTTAAAAAAATTGAAAAAACTCGCAGAGGCCTGTCAGGCTTCCAGCAGGTGTCCAGCGGCTTGTGATTATTATTCCAGCTTGACGGTTTGTTGGACGCAAGAAGGTTCTGTAAGTCTAATCGAAAGGTTAATCCCCTAAAAATCCATTCAGAAGCAAATGCTTCTGACATTGTGTTCTCTATAGATATTAAATTACAAAACGAATTTGTAATTACTCTTCCCTGAGAAACCCCTAATATCCCTAAGGCGGGCCAGCATATCAAATACTGCGGTGAGATTGAACACCTTAATTCCTAAAAAATCAAAGGATTTCTGCCGGAATCACTGACCAGTCGGTCAGACACAAAAAAGCCTGTTTTTTCAGGGAATTTCCCTTAAAAGAAACAGGCTGTTTCTGAGTCATTTTGGTGCAATCTGAACTGACTGCCGAGTCAACTACCAGCCAGCTGCAGATTTAAGTCCATTACCGATTTCTGCAAGGCTACGAACAGTGGTGACACCTGCTGCATTCAGGGCTTCAAATTTCTCATCAGCCGTGCCTTTACCGCCAGAAATGATGGCGCCGGCATGCCCCATCCGTTTTCCAGCGGGCGCAGTAACACCGGCAATATAAGACACAACCGGTTTGCTGACGTTGCCCTTGATAAAGGCCGCCGCCTCTTCTTCGGCTGTACCACCAATTTCACCGATCATGACAATAGCTTCAGTCTGCTCATCTTCCTCTAGAAGCCCCAGTATATCGATGAAGCTTGATCCTGGAATCGGGTCTCCACCAATACCAACACAGGTAGACTGGCCGAAACCGTAATCCGTTGTCTGCTTGACTGCTTCATAAGTCAGGGTCCCGGACCTTGAGACAATGCCCACTTTGCCAGGCAGGTGGATATGACCTGGCATAATGCCAATCTTGGACTCCCCCGGTGTAATGATACCAGGACAGTTCGGTCCTATCAGTCGCACACCCAGTTCATCACATTTCACCTTTACTTCCAGCATATCCAGTGTAGGAATGCCTTCCGTGATACAGACGATGAGTTTGATTCCCGCAAATGCGGCTTCCAGCACAGAGTCCTTGCAGAACGGTGCCGGAACGTAAATTACCGAAGCTTCCGCACCGGTTTCCGAAACAGCTTCACTCACGGTATTGAATACTGGTAAATCAAGGTGGACCTGCCCGCCTTTACCCGGAGTGACACCACCCACCATATTGGTGCCGTATTCGATAGCCTGCTCGGAATGATAGGTGCCCTGTGAACCAGTAAAACCCTGGCAGATAACCCGGGTGTCCCTGTTAATAAGAATACTCATGCTGCACCTCCTGCTGCCTTGACTGCTTCCTTTGCTGCATCGGTGAGACTGTCTGCAGCAATTATGTTCAAACCACTCTCGGACAGGACCTTGCTACCCAGCTCGGCATTATTTCCTTCGAGACGCACTACGACGGGAACTTCTACACCAACTTCCTCCACTGCACCGACGATGCCTTCGGCAATCAGGTCACAGCGAACTATTCCGCCAAATATATTCACAAGAACGGCCCTGACGCTTTCATCGGACAGGATAATCTTGAAAGCTTCTGAGACACGCTCTTTTGTCGCGCCGCCCCCTACATCGAGAAAGTTTGCTGGCTGTCCACCGTGCAACTTGACGATATCCATGGTTCCCATGGCCAGGCCTGCACCATTGACCATGCAGCCAATATTCCCTTCCAATGCCACATAGTTCAGATCCCATTGGGCCGCATGCACTTCACGCTCATCATCCTGGGAGGGGTCATGCATTTCTTTAAGCGCTGGTTGCCGGTAAAGGGCATTCCCATCTATATTCAGTTTCGCATCCAGGCAATGCAGGTTGCCTTCTGTAGTAACAACAAGCGGATTGATTTCCAGCAGAGCGAGATCACGTTCCACGAACATCTTGGCCAGGCCAAGAAAAATCTTTGTGAACTGCTTGATCTGATCACCCGCCAGGCCAAGTTTGAAAGCCATTTCCCTGGCCTGAAAGGGTTGAGGACCTACCAGCGGGTCTATGGTGGCACGAAGAATCTTTTCCGGGGTTTCATGGGCCACTTTCTCAATCTCAACACCCCCTTCTGTCGAAGCCATGAAGACAATGCGGCGTGAACCCCGGTCTACTACCGCGCCAAGATAAAGCTCTTGATCAATATCCGTGCATTCTTCCACCAGTATTTTTGAAACCGGCTGTCCGTCCTTGTCGGTCTGGTAAGTCACCAGTCTTTTTCCCAGCCACTGCTTGGCAAATTCTTCGATGTCAGCCTTGTTGTCGACCAGCTTGACACCTCCGGCTTTACCGCGGCCTCCTGCATGGACCTGAGCCTTGACAACCCAGCGGTTGCCACCGATTTTTCCAGCGGCTTCCACCGCTTCTGCCGGAGCGTTGCAGGCATAGCCCTTTGAAACGGGTAAGCCATACTCCGCAAATATATTCTTGGCCTGGTATTCGTGTAAATTCATGAGATTACTGGCTCTCTTTTTTTAAGTGTCAGTGAGTTTAAGAAGTTTATTGCTGTTAACGTTTCTTGCGATTGGCCACATGAATGGCATGCCCATTTACGGCCAGGGCGGCTTCATGGACAGCCTCACACAAGGCTGGATGAGAGAACACTGTCAACCCGATATCCTCTGCACTAGTGCTGAACTCCATGGCAACAACAACGGTCTGGGCAAGATCTGCTGCAGAGGGACCAATAATATGACATCCCAGTACCCGGTCAGTTTTCGCATCTGCCAGCATCTTGACCATGCCATCAGAGTCATTCGCAGCCAAGGCACGACCTGACGCTGCAAAAGGAAAAACACCAACATTGTAGTCCACACCCTCTGCCTTTAACTGCTCCTCAGTTTTACCTACCGCGGCAATTTCCGGATGCGTATAAATTACGGATGGGACTAGATCATAATTCATTGAGGCTTTTTCACCGGCTATAATTTCAGCAACCATAACGCCCTCTTCCGAGCCTTTATGAGCCAGCATCGGACCACGCACAATGTCACCAACAGCATAGACTCCCGGGACCGAAGTAGCACAGTGGTCATCGACCTCTATAAAGCCACGATCATTTCGTTTTACGCCGCAGTCATCGGCTAACAGGCTTTCTGTAAATGGGCGACGTCCGACACAAACAATAAGCTTGTCGAAGCTTTCCTCTTTTTGTCCGTCCTTGTCTTCGTAGATTACCTTGACGCCTTTCGCTTTTCCTTTCTTGAGTTCGCTGCCGGTCACCTTGGCCCCCAGGCGAATATCCAGCCCCTGTTTTGTCAGGATTTTGTGTGCTTCCTTCGAAATCTGCTTGTCCACCATGGGCAGAAAATCATCAGCCGCCTCAAGCACAATCACTTCGGAACCCAGCCTGGACCAAACCGAACCCAGTTCAAGGCCGATAACACCCGCACCTATGACACCCAGACGTTTGGGGACTGCCTGAAATTCAAGTGCACCCGTTGAATCAACTATGACATCACCATCAAGAGGTGTTGGGGGAATCTCAATGGGCACAGAACCGGCGGCAAGAATAATGTTATCTGCAGTCAGTGTCTGGACCTTTCCGTCCTTGTCAGTGACTTCCACGACCTTGTCTTTCAACAGTTTACCGGTTCCCGATATTCCGGTGACCTTGTTTGCGCGAAACAAACCGGTAATACCACCTGTGAGCTGTTTTACCACTTTTTCCTTTCGGGCAATCATCGCCGGTACATCGATCCCTACCTTACTGACCTTGATACCATGAACATCAAAATCATGACTTGCTTCAGCATATTTGTGGGAAGAATCAAGCAGTGCCTTGGAGGGAATACAGCCAACATTAAGGCAGGTGCCACCATAGACTGGCTTCTGATCTTCATCAATCCATTTCTCAATGCATGCTGTTTTCAAGCCAAGCTGTGAAGCACGGATAGAAGCTACATACCCTGCGGGACCTGCTCCGATAACCAATACATCATAATCTGCCATTGTTTTTTCCTGTCTTCCTGTCTCTGTTTATAAATGCCCCAGGGCAAGTTTGCAGTCAAATAATTCAACCCTACACTTCAAGAAATATACGTGCCGGGTCTTCCAATAACTCCTTGATTGTCACCAGGAACTGTACGGCTTCTTTTCCATCGATCATGCGATGATCGTAGGAAAGTGCCAGATACATCATGGGTGCGACTTTAACTTCACCGTCGATAGCCATTGGTCTTTCCTGGATTTTATGCATTCCCAGGATTGCCGTTTGAGGTGGATTGAGAATCGGAGTCGACAACAGCGAACCAAACACACCACCGTTGGAGATGGTAAAGGTGCCACCTGTCATCTCTTCTATGCCGAGCTTACCGTCACGGGCCTTGAGACCATAATTGCGAATATTTTTTTCTATGTCTGCAAAGCTTAATGTATCGGCATCACGCAGCACTGGTACTACCAATCCTCGAGGTGATGATACTGCAACGCCGATATCCTGGTAGCCGTGATAGATAATGTCATTACCATCCATTGAAGCATTGACAGCAGGGAAACGTTTCAGAGCTTCGACACTGGCACGTACAAAGAAAGACATGAATCCAAGGCGTGTACCATCATGCTGCTTTTCAAATGCATCCTTGTATTTATCCCTGAGCGCCATAACCTCCTGCATGTTGACTTCATTAAACGTGGTCAGCATCGCAGTTGTCTGGGTAGCCTGCAATAAGCGCTCGGCGACCTTGGCACGCAATCGTGACATGGGTACACGCTTCTCTACCCTGGAACCGTCATTTGAGACACTGGGTGCTGCAGCTTCAGGCAATGGAGATCGAGGAACTTCCGGCACTTTCTCTTCAGGCGCCCTGTTCATAAAATTAACGACGTCTTCCTTGGTCACACGGCCATCCTTGCCAGTGCTTGGAATAGAGTTCGCATCAAGGCCATTTTCTTCAATGAGCTTGCGGGCCGCCGGGCTCATCAACACTTCTACACCGCTTTTGTCTTCATCGACAGAAGCTTCTGCGGAGCTTTCCTCCGCTGGCGCCTCAGCACTTTCCGGTGCCTCAGTTGCCGAGGCAATCTCACCTTTTTCAAAGACAGCCAGTATTTCATTGCTGACAATCGTATCGCCCTCACCTTTGAGTACTTCCTTGAGGACTCCATCTGCAGGTGCGACGACCTCCAGCACTACCTTATCTGTTTCGATATCCAGAAGCAGCTCATCCCTGGCTACACTTTCACCCGGCTTTTTGTACCAGGTGGCAATGGTGCCGTCAGGTACAGACTCGGGTAAGGTCGGGGCTTTGATTTCAATTGTCATGCCATGTCCCTTTTATTAATGCGGTTATATTTCCTGATAGGTTTACAAATATTCAGCCAGAAAAGCTGACATTAACTTTCATCCAGTCCCAAGGCATCACTAACCAGTTTTTCCTGCTGGGCAAGATGCAGTGCCATATATCCCGCTGCAGGTGAAGCGGATGCCTCACGGCCAGCATAATCCAGCTGAAAATCAGGACGTGTGCGACGGATAACTCGTTTAATATGGTGCTGACTTGGATACCATGCTCCCATGTTCTGGGGTTCTTCCTGGCACCAGATCACTTTCTCATAATTCTTGTAAGGCTTCAGAATCTCATGGAGCTTCTCTTCCGGGAAGGGGTAAAGCTGTTCAAGACGAATAATCGCGGTATCCGTTATATTCAGTTCACGTCGTTTGGCCCGAATTTCGTAATAGATCTTGCCACTACAAAGCACAATGCGTTTTACTTTCTTCGGATCGATATTATCGTCAGTTTCAGGGATAACGTTCTGGAACTCGCCGTCCGCCAACTCTTCAAGCGACGATACTGCCTCGGGATGACGCAACAGGCTCTTCGGGGTCATGACCACCAGCGGTTTACGCAGTGGCCTGATAATCTGGCGACGCAGCATATGGAATACCTGCGCGGGGGTGGTTGGTACACAAACCTGGATATTTTCTTCCGCACAAAGCTGCAGAAAACGCTCAAGTCTTGCCGAGGAATGTTCCGGTCCCTGTCCCTCATAACCGTGAGGAAGCAACATGGTCAGGCCACACAATCTTGCCCATTTGTACTCACAACTGGTCACAAACTGGTCAATGACAACCTGGGCACCATTGGCGAAATCACCAAACTGGGCCTCCCAGATCACCAATGCATCAGGACGTGTACTGGCATAACCAAACTCAAAGGCAAGGACTGCTTCTTCAGAGAGAATCGAATCAAAAATGACAAATTTACGCTGGGATTCAGAAATATGGCTCAGGGGCACATGACTTCTTCCGGTTTCCTGATCGCGCATGACAGCATGTCTGTGGGAGAAAGTGCCACGTCCCACATCCTGTCCGGTAATACGCACTTTATAGTTATTATCAACCAGGCTTGCATAGGCTAGGCACTCAGCAAACCCCCAATCCACAAGCTGTTCACCACTGGCCATGCGAGAGCGGTCTTCCAGCAGCTTCCTTACCTGTCGATTCGGCTTGAACCCCTCAGGTAAGGTAACCAGGCGCTCTGCCAGCTTTTTCAGATGAACGATATGTATATGGGTTTCACAGGGCATATCCCAGGAATGTCCCAGGTAAGGTCGCCAGTCAACAAACAGGGCTGTATTGGGTACATGTACAAGGCTTTTCACCACGTGCGTACCTTCATCCAGAGACTTCCTGTAACCGGCATTCATCTCTTCTGCATGTTTTTCAGAGATGAGTCCTTCCTTGATCAAACTCTGGGCATACAAGGCACGGGTGGAAGGATGCTTCTTGATGGCCTGGTACATCAGGGGTTGTGTTGTTGTAGGCTCATCCGTTTCGTTATGACCACGACGACGATAGCAGACAAGATCCACTACCACGTCCTTTTTGAATTTATTCCGGTAATCCAGGGCTAAATGGGTTACGAACATAACCGCTTCAGGATCATCACCATTCACGTGGAAGATAGGAGCCTGTACCATTTTGGCCACGTCAGTACAGTATTCCGTGGAACGGGAATCATCGCGGCGTGAGGTAGTAAACCCGACCTGGTTATTCAGCACGATATGCACAGTACCACCGGTACCATAGGCGCGTGTCTGTGACATCTGGAAGGTTTCCATCACGACACCCTGCCCCGCAAATGCGGCATCACCATGAATAATGATTGGCAGTACAGTTTCACCTTCAGGATCTTTCCTGCGATCCTGACGTGCACGGACAGAACCCTCCACTACAGGTGACACAATTTCCAGGTGCGATGGATTAAAAGCCATGGAACAGTGCACTTCACCGCCGGCTGTCATGATGTTGGAAGAAAACCCTGAGTGATATTTCACATCTCCGGAGCTTTCGTAGACGGCCTTTCCTTCAAACTCGGAGAAAAGGTCGGTTGGATTCTTGCCCATGATATTCACAAGGACATTTAGACGGCCTCGATGAGCCATACCAATAACAATTTCCTTGCACCCGTTCTCACCGGCACGCTGGATGATGTCATCGAGGGCATGAATCATACTCTCTCCACCTTCCAGGCCAAAGCGCTTGGTACCCGGGTATTTACCGTCGAGATGCTTTTCCAGCCCTTCGGCAGCACTCAGGCGTTCCAGGATATGCAGTCGTTTAGTTGTACTGAAATCTGGTTTACCGCGATTACTCTCAATACGATTCTGGATCCACTGTTTCTCTTCCAGGTTAACCAGTCCCATGAACTCATAACCAATGGAGGAGCAGTAAATATTTTCCAGGATTTCGATTATTTCAGATAACCTGGCCGTACTTTCTTCGATAAAAAGCGGCTGGGTCTGAAAAACCAGATCCAGGTCGTTTTCAGAGAGATTATGAAAATCCAGGTCCAGGTCAGGGACTTTTTCACGGAACATGATCCCGAGCGGATCAAGCTTGGCATGCTGGTGGCCACGTACACGATAGGAAGAAATAAGCTGTACTACGCTGACCTGTTTGGCTTCGTGGACGAGATTGTTACCTGCCACAATCTCAATACTGGATGCCATTCCTCTTCGAGGCAGTCCCTTGAACTGCTCGACGATTTCTTCATGACTGATTTCCTCGCCATTACCACCTTCTACAGCTGGCAATGCCGTAAAATAGTCTCGCCACTCATCAGAAACGGAAGACGGATCATGTAGCCAGGATTCGTATAATCCTTCTACATAATCAAGATTACCGCCGGCAATATGACCGGACTTCAACATCAACTCACGAAAATTTTCCAGCATTTCTAACTATCATCCCCCTGGACGGCAAGGAACTGCCTGGACAGAAATTGGGTCAGGTGCCCCGCTCCATCAACATGGAACGGATATGACCGATGGCTTTGGTAGGATTCAATCCCTTGGGGCAGACGGCAACACAATTCATGATGCCCCTGCAACGAAACACACTGAATGGATCTTCCAGATCAGCAAGGCGTTCTTCCGTTTTCGTATCACGCGTGTCAGCCAGGAAGCGATAGGCCTGAAGCAACCCGGCTGGACCGACAAATTTGTCCGGGTTCCACCAGAAAGACGGACAATTGGTAGAACAGCAGGCGCACAGGATACACTCGTAAAGTCCATCCAGTTTCGCCCTGTCTTCAGGAGACTGCAGACGCTCTATTGCAGGTTCCGGCTCATCATTCTGGAGATAGGGCTTGATGCGCTCGTATTGTTTGTAGAAGGCTGACATGTCAACCACCAGGTCACGTATCACAGGCAGTCCGGGCAAAGGCCGGATGACCAGCTTGTCATTTTTGACCACCTCGGAAAGATGGGTAATACAGGCCAGACCATTAACGCCATTCATGTTCATGCCATCGGAGCCGCACACCCCTTCCCGACATGAACGTCGGTAAGTCATGCTTTCATCCTGCTCTTTCACCATGTGCAGTACATCAAGCACCATAATGTCCTTGCCATCGGGTATTTCGATATCGAAATCCTGCATGGAGGGTTTCAGGTCTGTTTCCGGGTTGTAGCGGTATACGCTTACTTTCATCGCTCAAATCTTCTGATTAAGTAACTTCGTTTAACATTTACAGGAACCAAGGTTCCTGACCTTCAATTTAACGGATACAGGGGAGACAAATTGATTGTCACCATTCACCAAATAGCTCGCCCAATCCTCTTTAATAAGTCCTGATTTTTGGTTCAAACGTTGGAACAGTCTTCGGTGTGAAATTCACACCGCGCTTGGCCAGGCTCTTCGTATCAGGGAAATACAGTGAATGGCACAGCCAGTTCTCATCATCCCTTTCGGTGAAGTCTTCACGGGCATGGGCACCACGGCTTTCATCCCGGCCTTCTGCTGCAATTGCTGTAGCTTCCGCCACCTCAAACAGGTTTTCTAGCTCCAGCGCTTCAATGCGTGCTGTATTGAAGGTGTTGCTCTTGTCTTCAAGATGCTGGTTTTCAATGCGCTCACGCAATGCCTGCAATTTACTGATTCCTTCCTGCATGAAATCACCACGACGGAAAACACCGAAATGATTCTGCATGATGTTCTGCAGTTCCTTGCGCAAATCTGCGGTTTTCTCGCCGCTCCTGGACTCATTCAGGCGTGACAAACGCGCCATGGCGCCTTCGATATCCGACTCACTGGCTTCCTGCTGTTCAACGCCACCACTGAGCATTTTCTCGATATAGATGCCGGAAGCGCGGCCGAAGACCACGAGATCAAGCAAGGAGTTACCCCCCAGACGATTGGCGCCATGGACAGAGACACAGGCCGCTTCACCGCAGGAGAACAGTCCTTCAATGACCTGATCATTACCTTCCGCATCGAGGGTCAGGGCCTGGCCATGCACATTCGTCGGAATACCACCCATCATGTAGTGACAGGTCGGAATGACAGGGATCGGTTCCTTGACAGGATCAACATGGGCAAAGGTCCTGGACAGTTCCAGGATACCGGGCAGTTTTTCGTTGAGGACTTTCTCACCAAGGTGATCCAGTTTCAGCAGTACATGATCAGCATCCGGGCCTACGCCCCTGCCTTCAAGAATTTCAAGAATCATGGACCGTGCCACGACGTCACGACCAGCCAGATCCTTGGCATTGGGCGCATAACGCTCCATGAATCGTTCACCATCCTTGTTCACAAGGTACCCGCCTTCACCACGGCAACCCTCGGTTACCAGAGTGCCTGCACCGTAGATGCCGGTCGGGTGGAACTGCCACATTTCCATATCCTGCATGGGGAAGCCGGAACGCATGGCCATGCCAATTCCGTCGCCGGTATTAATAAGGGCATTGGTGGTGGACGCATAAATACGCCCAGCGCCGCCGGTAGCCAGGACAGTCGCCTTGGATTTGATAAATACCACTTCACCATTTTCAATGCAGATGGCTATCAGGCCGACAACATGACCAGCCTGGTTCTTGACCAGGTCAACGGCATACCACTCATTTAGAAACTGGGTGTTGTTCTTCAGATTAGCCTGGTAAAGGGTATGCAGCAGTGCATGGCCGGTCCGGTCGGCGGCTGCACAGGTACGTGCCGCCTGCCCACCCTTGCCATATTCACGGGACTGGCCACCAAAGGGACGCTGGTAAATACGTCCATTCTCATTACGGGAAAAAGGCAGGCCCATATGGTCGAGCTCAAACACGGCCTGGGGGCCTTCCGAACACATGTATTCGATCGCATCCTGGTCGCCGATATAATCGGAACCCTTGACCGTGTCATACATGTGCCAGCGCCAATCATCATCCGGGTCAGTACTGGCAATAGCACAGGTAATGCCTCCCTGGGCAGACACGGTGTGGGAACGGGTCGGAAATACTTTTGATATAACCGCGGTGTTATAACCTGACTGGCTCAACTGCAGCGCAGCACGCAAGCCTGAGCCGCCACCGCCAACGATCAGCCCGTCAAAAGTCATGGTTCTGATATTAGCCACTGCTTACAAACTCCATAAAATCATGATGCCCCAGATGAAATAAACCATCGTTATACCGAGGCAGATCACCAGGAACAGAATACGAACAAAGGTGCCCTTCGAGCCGAGCATGCGGGTAGTCAGGTAATCAGTGGCTACCGTCCAGATGCCTACCCAGGCATGAGCACACAGCGCCACCAGCGTGGCAAGACTAAAAATCTTCATGCCCGTATCAGAGAACAGCGCACGCCAGCGGACATAGTCCATTTCCGGGGTGGTAAATATGATTGCCGCGTGGCAAAGCACATACATGAGAATAATAACGGCACTGATGCGCTGCACCAGCCAGTCATAGAGACCGTTACGGCCCAAACTGGTGACATTGGTTACCATAACCACACCCCCAGTGCCACGATCAGTATGGCGCTTATGATAATGACTGCCTGGGCAACCCTGGGGGCAGCTTCCTTGGTTTCACCGAATCCCATATCCATCAGCAGGTGCTTCACGCCGGCTATCATATGATAAGTCAGGGCAGACAGTATGCCCCACACCACAAAAGTCACCAGAGGTGAAGACAGGGTTTCCATGAGCCGGTCAAATTCGCTGGGGCCTGACAGGGACAGGTCGAGCATCCACAGAAGAATGCCAACGCCCACAAAAAGAATGACACCGGAAATACGGTGGGTAATGGAAGTGTAAGCCGCCAGTGGCAACCTGATTGTGCTGATATCGAGATTAACCGGCCGATCATTGTTCGAGGTAGGTTTCACTGCGTCCTCTTTAAAATGCCAGAATAAACATCATTAAAATTTTTTACCTATCAGATTTAAACCTACTGATAAATAAACCTTATCAGTCTTCGCTTGCAGGCGAAAAACGGCGCCTATTATGCCCTATTTAACTACTGCCTTTGAATCTTTTTTCGCATTTTTCTTCAAATATGCACGATTTACTGGATCATAATTTTCTTTAGATTCCCGGACCTTATGCACCTTTTCTGTGCATAACCCATAAAGCCCTTGTGACTTTAGATGAAGCATTTTTTGACTCACCTGTAATTGACAATTTTATTAACAGGGGATAGTGTTGCCCCTCCGTACAACGCGCAGTTACATCGCCGTTCGTCATCGAAAAACAATCTCTTACTAGGAGCATCTATGGCTGAGAAAAAAGCTCAGTTGTCAGTGGACGGCATTGACGAGACCATCGACCTACCCATATACGAAGGCACTACCGGACCGGATGTAGTTGACGTCCGCAGCCTGGTATCCAAAGGAGTTTTCACCTACGACCCCGGCTTTATGTCTACAGCCTCTTGTGAATCGAAGATCACATACATTGACGGGGGCAATGGCGTACTGCTTTACCGCGGCTACCCGATTGAACAACTGGCCGAAAAATCTGACTTCCTTGAATGCTGCTACCTGCTGCTTAATGGCGAATTGCCGACCCCGAAAGAAAAAGATGAATTCGTCTTTAATATTAAGCATCACACCATGGTCCATGACCAATTGACGACAGTGCTGCATGGTTTCCCACGCCATGCCCACCCAATGGCTATCATGATTGGTGCCGTTGGCGCCCTTTCCGCCTTCTATCACAATGATCTGGACATCGATGATACGGAACACCGCGAACTGGCGGCTATTAGGCTGATTGCCAAAATCCCGACCCTCGCGGCCATGTGCTACAAATACTCCATTGGCCAGCCGTTCATGCAACCGCGCAATGACCTGACTTTCTCGGAGAATTTTCTCTACATGATGTTCGGTACCCCTTGCGAGGATTACAAACCCAGCCCGGTTCTGGCTGACGCCATGGACAAGATCTTCCTGCTCCACGCGGACCATGAGCAAAATGCTTCAACTTCCACCGTCCGCCTGGCCGGCTCTACCGGTGCCAATCCCTATGCCTGTATTTCTTCAGGCATTACTGCCCTGTGGGGACCATCTCATGGTGGTGCCAATGAGGCCGTGCTTAAAATGCTTGAGGAGATCGGTGATGTCAGCAACATCCCCAGCTATATCGAGCGGGTCAAGGACAAGAACGATCCCGTCAAGCTGATGGGTTTTGGACACCGTGTGTACAAGAACTTCGATCCACGTGCCCACGTGCTGCGTGATGCCGCCAAGGATGTACTTGAGGAACTTGGCCACGCCAATGATCCGCTGCTGGATATCGCCAAGGAACTGGAAAAAATTGCTCTTGAGGATGACTACTTTATCCAGCGCAACCTCTATCCCAATGTGGACTTCTACTCTGGCATCATTCTGAAAGCCATCGGTATTCCCACCAACCTGTTCACGGTGATTTTTGCCACCGGCAGAACACCAGGCTGGGTTGCCCACTGGCATGAGATGATTTCCAACCCATTCAAGATTGGCCGTCCGCGTCAGCTTTACACCGGCCCAACCCAGAGGGACTATCCGGACAAGTAAGCATACTCCCTGACTCAAGATCAGGGCATAAAAAAAGGCAGCCTGGGGCTGCCTTTTTTATTGTCGATCTGGTGGTTAAATCGCAACGATCTGCTCGGCCTGGGGGCCTTTCTGACCATCAGTAACGATAAACTCTACCTGCTGACCTTCAGCGAGGGTTTTAAAGCCTTCGCCCTGGATAGCGCTAAAGTGGGCAAATACATCCGGACCGCCTTCCTGGGCGATAAATCCGTAACCTTTAGACTCGTTGAACCATTTAACGGTACCTTTGACTTTCTCTGACATTGTAATTTCCTCTGGAAAAATTTTCTTGATAACGCCTGTTAATTAAGACGAAACCCGCAATCAAAACGTTCTTGATGTGGTGCCTGCGGGACGGAGGAAGTACAAAGTTTCCGCGTAACGAAGGGACGATCTATGACGGTCTTGTTGCTACAATCACATTAGGCAGATTTTCAAGGGAAGTCAATAAAATAGTGGTGTTCCCGCTCATTTTCATATTTTTTTTAAATTTCCTGAATCCAGGAGATTTACAGCGTCGGGTGACCGGTGAGGAAATACTGTATTAAACCGCAGATACAAAAAAGGCAGACTGTTTCCAGTCTGCCTTTTGTGAACAGCGTCAGTTCTTTTTACAGAGCGACGATCTGTTCTGCCTGGGGACCTTTCTGTCCCTGGGTCACGATGAATTCAACACGCTGGCCTTCGACCAGAGTCTTGAAACCGCCACCTTCGATGGCGCTGTAATGGGCAAATACGTCCTTGCCGCTTTCCTGTTCGATAAAGCCGAAGCCTTTGCTTTCGTTGAACCATTTAACGGTTCCAGTAGTTTTTTCTGACATGGAAATTATCCTGTAATCATAAATTAAGAATCGTCTGCCAACATGGCAAGACGGCATAGCACAATAGAGACGTAAATTTGGGACTTACAGGACGAACAAAGTACAGAATTGCTGCGAACGGGAAGAGACAAACTTTGACTTACTTGTAGCTGAACCGCACAGTATAGCGTATGTTCCGGCAAGTCAACGTTTATTTTCAAGGTATTCAAGTATTTTTATGGCAGCAAAAGCCGTTCTTTTTGATTTTGGTAACACCCTGGTCTCCTATTACAGAAAAGAGGAGTTCGACTCTGTTCTTGAACGCTGTATAAAAAATGCAGCGGACTATCTCAAACCCCATGGGTTGTTTTATGAACACGATGTTATTCTGGCCAGCGCCAGGGAATACAACACTGAACGGGAAGACCTGAAAGTCACCCCCATTGAAAACAGGCTTGCCGCCCTGTTCTCATTAACAGCCACCCACCAAAATCTCATGCCAGGCCTGGTTGATGCCTTTATGGCACCCAACCTGGCCGCAGCCAAAGTCTCCGATGGCTGCCGTGAAGCCCTGGAGAATATCAGGGAGAAAAACCTGTATACCGGCATCGTCTCCAACCTGCCCTGGGGAAGCCCACCGGCGCCCTGGACCAACCAGCTGGAAATACTGGGTTTGCTGAAACTCTTTGATGACATCACTTACTGCATGGATGTCGGTTTCAGAAAGCCCCACCCGGCTATTTTTGAAGCCGCCCTTAACAAGGCCGGGGTTTCTGCAGAAGAAGCCATCTTTATCGGTGACGACCCGGTCTGGGATGTGAAAGGAGCCTTGGATGCAGGGATACAGGCCCTGCTTTATGATCCGGAAGAATCTCAGCCTGTCTCAAACGTTCCCATCATTCGGCATATGAGCCAGGTGCTGGACTACTGCTGACTGCCAGGAGTCTAGCGCGTGGTAAACGCGGCTTTCAAAACAGCTTCAGCATCCTTGCGTGCATCTTCCACCACGATGCCTGCCAGATGTTCCTGCTCGATGATGGCAATGACCCGCTTTGCCGCGGCCTGCCTTTCCGGATGTGTCGTAGCCGCTTCCATCTCCTGATGCGCTTCACGCATGCGCTGCAGGGTTTTCTTGCCGCCGCCCCCACGCAGGAAATAAAACGAGAGAATCCAGCAGATAATAATCAAAACAAACAGGTAAAACACACGGCCTCCAGGGATTTTCAATGTGCCTGTAAAAATGCTGCACAAGCATATCAGAATACCGCCCGGGAAAGGATTGATCCCGGTTAAATTTCAGGTCATGAATCTGTGCCGGGCTAGCGGCCAGACATCGCTTCCACAAGTGGCGAATAATCAATGAACCGGGCCAGCTCGTCCCGTGACCGGGGCATCCTGTCTTTCTCTTTTGCCACCCAGGCTTCTTCAGTCTCCAGGACATCAAGCATGTCCGGCACAATCTGCACAGGGAATTCCATCTCGGGCCAGCCCCCGGCAATCTCCTCCTCGCTATAGCTGATCACTTCGGCAATTTGGGGCCAGTAGGGCCCAGGATTTTGCCTGAGTGCTTCAGTGGCCTCAATCAGTGCCCTCAAAAAAGTTACAATAGCGCGACGCTTATCCGGATCCGCCAGGTCACTGGCCCGGGCATGCAGGTTAAATACTTCTCTGTAGACACTGCGATCCTGTAGCACGATGGCATCGTCCCCGAGTTCCTCAATAGCCGAAGCCGGTTCCGGCTCCCAGATGGCGATAACATCTGCCTCACCAGCCAGCATGGCCTGGGACATATAATCCATGGAGGCTTTGACGCCAGCTTCCAGACGGGGAAACGGCACCAGGGTGATATCCTCTTCCGTAAGCCCCACCTCAGCCAGCATGGCCACCAGATAGTAATTGGCGGAAGTGTTGTAGGGCACCATGACTCGTTTTCCCGCCAAGTCTGCCAGCGACCCAATACCTGAGGAACGCTTACCTACCAGGCGATAGAAGCTCTCCGTCACTGTGGCGATGATGCGCAGATCCGGGTTAACCAGGGACTCACGCAATAGCTGGGTTTCGGCATTGGTGGCGATATCCGCTTCCCCGGAGGTAATCCGGGTGATGCCCCCTTCTCCGACGGATATTGCTACAGGATAGAAACTTTGGGCCGCCACCACGACTGGCGACAACTCGATCCAGTAGGAACCTGAGACACGAATCGTGGGCAGGTAAACATCATCCATCGGCTCTGTCATGGCCGATTGTGAATCCCCGAACATCCCCTCTTCTGAAACTGATCCCATGGTTGAGCTGGAATCACCACCGCAGGCCACAAGCAAGGCGGTAAAGACGGCCCCGGTCACCCATTTTATTGATGTTGTATAAAAACCCATTGCAATGTGCCCCGGTAACTCAATTCAATCGGTCGAGCCTACCATGGCAGGGCAACAGCGTCCCGAGGAATATTAATCGCTGAAGTTATTTCACCCTTAGGCACTCTCCCGGAACCATGAACCCGGGCCATTTACGATAATCGGGCATAAAAACCCGCTTCAATGAAGCGGGTTCTTTATGAGACTTACCCAGAGCCGGTCAGCGATCAGTTCTTCACCAGGCAGCTTACTGATTCTCCAAAAACCAGCGCATCAGTATCAGCATTAAAGAGTTCGCCGGTAACCGTGCCATTGATGATGAAACCGGGTTCGATTGCTTCCGCCCCTTCCAGGACATCGTCCGCATCACTGTCAAATTCGATCTCGATTTCATCGCCACTGATGGGCCGGGTTTCTGACTGGATAGTATTGTCACCGGATGTCAGGACCGCGTAGTAGTCTCCGGCAGCCAGGTTCTTGGCCTTTACCTTGGCTTTGGAGCGGGTCTGCTCACCAGCCTCATGACGCACTTCACAGGAGGCAAACAGGTTCACTTCGTCAGCGTCATCACTGTCGTCATCGGCTGACTCATCAGAATCCTCATCATCA